>Ga0228698_1000263_pt1 | contig 45248 bp, 39 predicted proteins | sample McNCre117_Aug_MG_FD_178015 | JGI IMG/M metagenome (GOLD analysis project Ga0228698, IMG submission 178015) | Freshwater microbial communities from McNutts Creek, Athens, Georgia, United States - 1-17_Aug_MG | ecosystem: Environmental > Aquatic > Freshwater > Creek | place: USA: Georgia... | reverse complement strand
ACACGCCGGGCTCGGCCTGGGCCAGGGCCTGGGGTTGCTCGAAGAAGGCTTCGGTGCTCACCGCCAGAAACTCGGCCGGGTCGGTGGCGCCATAGGGGTCGATCACGGGCGAGGCCTGCCACTGCAGCCGCGCAAAGGCCTCGCCCATCACCTGAGCCCAGCGCTGGCGGCGGGCCCGGCCGGGCAGCCAGGGTTGGCCATCGGCGCGGCCCTTGTCCTGGTCGATCTGGTGGGCAAACTCGTGCAGCACCACATTGCGGCCATCGTGGGGGTTGGCGGCACCGGCCAGCACCTCGGCCCAGCCCAGGATCACCTGGCCCTGCGCCCACGATTGCCCGGCCAGCGCCTGCCGCTGCTCATGCACCACACCGCCTGCATCGGCTTGCACCGTGGGCACGGCAAAGGCGCCGGGGTACACCAGCACCTGGCGCAGGCGGGGATAGACATCGGGCGCGGCCTGGCCCAGCAGCAGCATGCAGGCCTGCGCGGCAATGGTCACGCGCACTTCGTCGGTGATCACCTGGCCCTGGCAGCCGATGATGGGTTTTTCGGCCAGAAACACCATCATGTGCTGCTTCAGGCGCGCCTGCAGATCAGCGGGCAGGCGCGCCATCGCGGGTACACGCTGGCGCAGGATGCGGCGCCACGCGTGCGGAAACGGCTGCTGTCGCCAGCGCTGGTGGCGGCGCGCCTTCAGCCAGGGGCCCAGGGCCAGCATGGCCACGATCAGCAGGCCCAGCAAGGCCACGGCCGCCATGGCGAGGGCGGCGGTCCAGTCTGGGGGCGCGGGCAGCTTGTTCACCCAGCCCACGTGGGCCCGATCAGGCGCGCTTCAAGAGCGCCGCACCGCCAGGCCCCCGTTCGCGGGGCTATTTGCGCGCCAGCCCGGCCTGCTCCAGATCGAGCTGGGCCATCGTCAGCCGCAGGGCATCGGGGCCGGCGGCCTCAAGCAGGCCCGCGCCGGCCGCGCTCAGATCGCCCACCACCACGGCCCGCAGCTGCGCCTCACCCCAATGGCGCTGCGCAAACGCCTGCACCTGCGCTGGGGTGACCGCCAGCACCGAATCGGCGTAGCCGGCCAGATCAGCCAGCGGCCGGCCCTGGGCCAGCTGGCCGGTGAGCAGGGCGGCCACGCCGCTGGTGGTTTCCAGGCGGCGGACAAAGCTGCCCACCAGCGTGGCTTGCCGGGCGGCCAGCTCGGCCGCGCTGGGTGGCTGGCTGGCCAGCTGGCTGACCAGCTCGCGCATCAGGCGCAGCACCTGGGCGGCACTGGCATGCTGGGTTTGGGTGTCGGCCTCAAACATGCCCCCGCTGGGCTGGCTTTCGGCCAGGCTGGTGGCGCCGTAGCTCAGGCCCCGCCGAATGCGGATCTCTTGATTGAGTCGAGCCGAATACCCGCCACCCAGCACCGCGTTGGCCACCTGGCCCACGATGCGCGCGGCCCGGTCATCCAGGCCGCTGGTGACAAAGGGCGCGGCCACCGACACGCCACTTTGCCCGCTGCCGGGCATGTCGATCAGCACCACGGGGGCCTTGATGGGCGAAGGCGCCCGCATCGCCAGCGAAGGTGCAGCGGCGGCCGGGGTCTTCCAGTCACCCAGCAGGCGCTGCGCCAGGGCCTGGGCCTGCTCCAGCGTGATGTCGCCGGCCAGCACCAGGCTCACGCGATCAGGGCGCACCCATTGCGCCTGGAAAGCCTGCACATCGGCGCGCGTCAGGCGCTTGATGGCCGCTGCCGGTGCCACCGCGCCATAGGTGCCATCGCCCCACCAGGCGCGGCGCAGGGCCAGCTGGGCCACCTGTCCGGGGTTGCTGTAGGTGATGCGCAGGCTGTCCATGGCCTGGGCGCGTGCGCGCTCCAGCTCGTCGGGCGCCAGTTGCGCAAAGCGCAGCACATCGGTCATCAAGGCCAGGGCTTCGTTCAGGCGCGGCGTGCTGACGGTCATGGTCAGCGTGCTGGCCCCCCAGCTGCTGCGGGTGTCCAGCGCGCTGCCCAGCACCTCGGCCTGCCGGGCGATCTCGGCTGCGCCCACCGGCTTGCCCTGGCGCAGCGCGCCCTTGGGCCACAGCGCCGTGGCCATGGCCGACGCACCGGCGCGGCCGGGCAGATCGGTTTCGGGGCCGGCGCGCACCAGCAGCGTGGCGGTCACCAGGGGCAGGTTGGGCCGGGGGGCCACCACCACCTGCAGGCCGTTGGCCAGGCTGGCCGATTGCACATCGGGCAGCAGCAAGGGGCGTGGGGCCTGGGGCAGGGGCGGCTCGTCGTCGCCGGGCACGGCCCAGGCAGGTGTCAGCACGCTGGCTGCGCTGGCGGCCAGCAGCAGGCGTCGCGAGGGCCGGGGCAGCTTCAGAGGGACGGTGGTCATGCGGCAGGGCCTTGCACGTAATCGACGGTGACGCGTTGCGCCTTCAGCACATGGCGCTCCAGCACCCGCTGCACATCGCGGGGCTCCACAGCCTGCAGTCTGGCGATGCGCTGGTTGGCCAGGCGCGCATCACCCAGCAGGATGGCGGCGCGGCCAATGGCCTCGGCCATGCCTTGCGGGGTTTGGCGCTGCATCAGCGTGGCCGTGAGCAGCTGGTTGCGCACCCGGTCCATTTCGACAAAGCGCACCACGCCCCGGGCCAGGCCGGTGATCTGCTCGATCAGAGCGGATTCCAGCTTGCGCAGGCTTTGGCCGCTGGCAGCCATGGCGTAGGCGGCGAGCATGCCGGATTCGGCGTACAGATCAGCCACGAAGCCGGCCGACTGGGCCATCTGCGTGGTGTACACCAGCGATTCGTTCAGGCGCGATGAATCACCCGACGACAGGATGGCCTGGGCCACCTCCAGTGCGGGGGCGTCCTCGTGCGAGGCCGGCGGGCCGCGCCAGGCCAGGGCCACGGCCGGCAGCGGCACATTGGGGGCCTTGACGGTGACGCGGTCAGACTTGGCGCGCACCGGCTCGGTGGCCAGGGCCCGCGCGATGGGCCGCTGCGGCGCCACCAGCTTGCCAAAGTAGCGGTCCACCCAGGCATCGAGCTGGGGCGGATCAAAATCACCCACCACGATCAGCACCGCGTTGTCGGGCCGGTAATACATGGCATGAAACTGCTGCACGTCGTCGAGTGTGGCGGCGTTCAGCTCGGCCTCGTTGCCCACCACCGGGCGCTGGTAGGGCTGGCGCTCAAAACAGTGCTGGGGCAGGGCGTGAAACAGGCGGCCGTAGGGGTCGGCGTACACGCGCTCGTGCAGCTCCTCGATCACCACCTTGCGCTCGCTGTCGAAGTTGGCCTGGTCCACCTGCAGGTTGCCCATGCGCTCGGCCTCGGCCCACAACAGGCGCTCCAGGTGGTTGGACGGCACCTCGTTCTGGTAGCCCGTCATGTCTTCGGCGGTGAAGGCGTTGTTCTGGCCGCCCACGTCTTCGGTCAGGCGGTCGAACATCTCGTTGGGCATGTGCCGGCTGCGCTTGAACATCATGTGCTCAAACAGGTGCGCAAAACCGGATCGGCCGGCCGGGTCGTCCTTGCCGCCCACGCGGTACCACAGCTGCACGCTCACGGTGGCACCGGTGCGGGTGGGCAGGCTGATCACATCCAGCCCGTTGGCCAGGCGGCGTTGGCGCAGGGCCAAGGGCGGCAGGCTCAGGGCACTGGCTGGGGGCGGGGCTGTGCCGGCAGCCAGCGCCGGGCTGGCCCACCAGGCCGCCGTGGGGGCTGCGGCGGCCAGCGTGAGCAGGCGGCGGCGGGCCAGGGATGAAGACGGGAACCACGAGGGGGTGCTTGTCATGGCGTGATCATCGCGCAAGTTGGGCCTGTGCTGGCCAGTGTGCACCAGGCTTGTTGCAGCCATGCTGCTGACAGGCCGCTGGCAGCAGGGCGCGCGCAGCATGGCGGCTTCCATCACTTGCACCAGGCCACCCGCCATGACATCCGCCCTGAACTGGTTTGAAATCCCCGTTGCCAACCTGGACCGCGCCCAGCCCTTTTACGAAGCCCTGCTGGGCCAGCCCCTGCGCCGCGAGGCCATGGGCCCCGGCCACACGCTGGCCGTGCTGCCCTATGCCCAGCCGGGCGTGGGCGGTGCCTTGCTGGCCGGCGGCCCGCCGCCTTCGGCGCAAGGCGCCATCGTGTACCTGAACGTCGGGCCTGGCCTGGACGCCGCCCTGGCCCGGGGCCTGGCCGCTGGCGGCCAGCAACTGGGCCCGGTGGTTGATCTGCCAGGCGACATGGGCCGCTTTGTGCACCTGCTGGATGTGGAGGGCAACCGCATCGGCCTGCATGCACACCGCTAGGATAGGCGCATGAAATTCGCCTACACCATCATCTACGTGCAATACGTTGCCGCCAGCCTGCAGTTCTTCGAGCAGGCCTTCGGGCTGGCCAGGGGCTTTGTATCGCCCGATGGCCAGTTTGGCACCCTGGACACGGGCAGCACGGCCCTGTCGTTCTGCCAGCACAGCACGGCCCGTGACAGCGTGGGCCAGGATTACGTGGTGGCGCAAACCTCGGCCCTGCCCCTGGGCATCGAAATCGGCCTGGCCACCGACGACGTGGCGGCAGCCTGCCAGCGTGCGGTCTCGGCGGGCGCGCAGTTGATCAAGGCCCCCACGGTCAAGCCCTGGGGCCAGACCGTGGCCTATGTGCGTGCCCCCGACGGAACGCTGGTTGAGCTGTGCAGCCCGATAGCCTGAGAGGGGTCGGCCTGGGCCCCAAGAGCTGCGCCTGGCTGGCGCAGTTGGGCATCCACGACCTGGCCGCCTTGCAAGGGGCCGATGCGGTGGGCCTGTACCTGCAGATCAAGGCCACCGTGCCGGGTGTCAGCCTGAACCTGCTGTGGGCCCTGGTGGGCGCCCAAACCGGCCGGCCCTGGCAGCAGATCGCCCGTGAGCGCCGCAGCGACCTGCTGCTGGAGCTGGACATGCGCCGTCAGGCCCCACCCTGAGCCAGGCTTGCCCCACCATGCGCCGCGCCGACCGCCTGTTCCAGATCGTGCAGCTCATCCGTGGGCGGCGCCTGACCACCGCCGCCCTGCTGGCCCAACGCCTGGAGGTGTCACTGCGCACCGTGTACCGCGATGTGGCCGATCTGCAGCACCAGGGTGTGCCCATTGAAGGCGAGGCCGGCGTGGGCTACCGCATGCGCGCCGGCTTTGACTTGCCGCCGCTGATGTTCAACGCCGACGAAGCCCAGGCCCTGGTGGCCGCCATCCGCCTGGCCAGCCCCCGGCTGGACGGTGCCTTGGCGCGCGGCGCCGAATCAGCCCTGCACAAGATCATGGCCGTGCTGCCGCCGGCCACGCGGGCGGCCGCCGAGAGCCTGTCCATCTACGCCCCCGATGTGGGCCCCGACGAGCGCACCCTGGCCAGCCTGGCCCTGTGCCGCCAGGCCACCGAAGCCCGCTGCAAGCTGCAACTGGCCTACCAGGATCTGCAAGACCAGCCCAGCACCCGCACCGTGCGCCCGCTGGGCTGCTTTTTTTGGGGCCAGGTGTGGACACTGGCCGCCTGGTGCGAGATGCGGCAAGACTTTCGCAGCTTCCGGGTGGATCGCATCGACGCCATCACCGTGCTGGACGAGCGCTTTCGCGATGAGCCGGGCAAGACCCTGGCCGATCTGAAGCGCCTGCGCGCTGCCTCGCGCCCAAGCTGATAAGGTGCGCGCTGGCGGGCCCTGCCCATTGGCTGTATCCGGCTCGCCGCTTGTCCACTCTGTGCCGCGCCCACCCACCATGTCTGCCTTGCCCGATCCGGCTGTTCACCCCCTGGCCACCCAGCTTATCCGCGCCGCCCGGGCCTCCGGCGAGCAAGGCGCCGCCCAGGCTGCGGCCTATGCCGCGATGCCGCAGGCCTGGTTTGACGACGTTGAGCGCGAAATTGGCTGCGTGATGGCCGCCTCGGGCCAGGATCTGCCTGCCTGTCTGGCCGACATGGACGCCTTCAACGCACTGACCGAAGAAACCGAGAACGACGCCTGGTACGAGCAGCCCCGCGCCTTCACCAGCATGCACCTGGACGCCCTGCTGCTGGGCTTTGCCCGCCGCCGCCTCGAGCGCACCCTGGCCCAGGTGCTGGCCGCTGCGCCCCTGGCCCGCACCGTGCTGGAGGTGGGCAGCGGCTCGGGCCGGCTGGCCGCCATGCTGGCCGATGCCCTGCCTGAAGCGGCACTGACCCTGGTTGACCGCAGCCCCGCCGCCACGCGTTTTGCCATGGCCTATCACGGGCAGCGCGGAACAGGCCCGCGCGTGCGCTGCACACGGGGCGACATGGCGGCCATCCCGGCCGGCGATGAATCGCAAGACGTGGTCATCGCCGCCGAAGTGCTGGAGCACGCCCCCGACCCCGAAGCCAGCATCCGCGAGCTGCTGCGCGTGTTGCGCCCGGGCGGCCTGCTGGCCCTGAGCGTGCCCATCGATCTGGCCATCGCCATGCACCCCACCGTGTTTGCCGACGAAGCGGCCCTGCTGCAGTTTCTGGCGCGCTTTGCGCTGGTGCAGCGTGATGTAGAAGTGGTGCGGCCCGACCCTGCCCTGGATGCCATTTGCGGGGTGTTTCCCGACTTTGTGGGCTGCTTGAATGTGGCCCTGACCAAGGCCTGAGGCGAACGGCAGCCATGAGCACTTGGCGGATCCATCGCACCACCCATCGCCGCCGCACAGCCATGGCCCGCTGGCGCGTGCTGGCAGCCGCAGCCATTACCTGCCTGGCCCTGGCCGTGCAGGCCCAAACCGCACCTACCGTGGCCGACATCCCCAGCCGCCCCGGCGTCACCGTGCGCGCCCTGCTGCTGGCACCGGCCCAGCCCCGCGCGGCGGTGGTGCTGCTGGCTGGTGGCCATGGCGGCCTGCAACTGCGCCCCGATGGCGGCATCACCTGGGGTGCGGGCAACTTTCTGGTGCGATCTCGCCAGTTGTTTGCCGATCAAACACTGCTGGTGGCCGTGGTGGATGCGCCGTCTGATCGGCAAGCCTCGCCCTATCTGCAAGGGTTTCGGCTGAGCGACGAGCACGTGGCCGACATGCAGGCGGTGATCGCCTGGTTGCGCCAGCAGCAGCCCGGCCTGCCGGTGTGGCTGGTGGGCACCAGCCGGGGCACCCAATCGGCGGCCTATGTGGCCACCCAGCTGGGCGGTGCCCAGGGGCCCGACGGCATCGTGCTCACGTCCAGCATCCTGCGTGATCGGCACAGCCGGCCGGTGCCCGACATGGCGCTGGATCGCCTGCGCATCCCTGTGCTGGTGGTGCACCACGAGCAAGACGGCTGCGAGCACTGCTACTTTGCCGACGTGCCGCTGCTGATGAACCGCCTGGGCAGCACCCCACGCCACCAGTTGCTGGCTTTGGCCGGCGGCAACAGCCAGGGCCCCGCCTGCGAGGCCCGCGCCCACCACGGCTACAACGGGCAAGAGGCCGATGTGGTGGCCCAGATCGCCCGCTGGATCCTCTCACCCTGATCACCACCCCGCCGGAGCCCACCATGCACCCCAACCGCCGCCGTACCCTTACCGTGGCCAGCTTGCTGGCCACCGCCTTGCTGGCCCTGGCACCCCTGCACGCCCACGCGCAGGCCAGCCCGCCCGTGCGCCTGACGCTGATGAGCGCGGGCGCCTTCAAGCAAGTGGTGCTGGGCCGCCTGGCCGATTTTCAATCGCGCACCGGCATCCAGGTTGATCTGGTGGGCGACACCGCCGGCGGCCTGCTCAAGCGCATCGAAGGCGGCCAAACCTTTGACCTGGTGGTCATCACCCTGGACGGCGTGCGCAAGCTGGCCCAGGCTGGCGCGGTAGATGCCGCCAGCGTCACCCCCGTGGCCAAGGCCGGCATCGGCGTGGGCGTGCGCGCTGGCGCAGCCAAGCCTGCGCTGGCCACGGTGGATCAGTTCAAGCAAGCCGTGCGCGAAGCCGGCAAGGTGGCCTATGTTGACCCCGCATCGGGCGGCAGCAGCGGCATCTACCTGCACCGCCTGTTTGGCGAGCTGGGCATGGCCAGCGAAGTGGCCGCCAAGGCCGTGCTGGTGCAAGGCGGCCTGGCCGCCGACCGCGTGGCCAACGGCCAGGCCGACATGGCCCTGCAGCAAGTCAGCGAAATCCTGCCCGTCAAAGGCGTGCAACTGGCCGGCATGCTGCCCGAAGCCATCCAAAGCTACACCACCTACGGCGCCGGCATATCAACTCGCAGCGCCCACGCCGACGCCGCGCGTGCACTGCTGCAGGCCCTGACGGGCGACGAAGCGGCCGAGCTGATCCGGGGGCTGGGGATGCAGCCGGCGAAGTGAGGTTTGGCGGGCAAGGGCCTGGCTAAGTTTCGTGTTGCGGCGTGGATGCGTACGCAACGTGGCGGGCGGCGAAACGCCGCTTTCGGCGGCAAAATTGGGGCCGCACATGGAATGGGGAAGGCAGGGCAAAAGCGTGATTCACAGCAGTTTGGCTTACTAATAGATTGACGGGACTGACGACGTTGGTCTTCACAAACGGCGTAAGCTTGTCACCGACAACACGTTTTTCGCCACAGTCACACCCAACATGCGTCCCACACTCTTCATAGGCTCTTCTGTCGAGGGGCTTGACCTTGCTTACGCATTGCAAGCGAATCTAGACCACGACGTGGAAGCTACCGTCTGGGATCAAGGAGTTTTTGGCCTGACGAAGTCAGCGCTGTCGTCACTTCTTGAGGCGATCGAAACGTTCGACTTCGCCGTTCTTGTGATCAGTGCGGACGATTCCGCAACCATACGAGCCACCGAGTACTCCGTGGCGCGAGACAACGTTGTTTTCGAGCTTGGGCTCTTCATTGGTGCGCTTGGAGCCAATCGGACCTACTTCTTGGTTCCAAGAGGTATGCCCGATCTGCATCTCCCAAGCGACCTAGCTGGCATCACGCCAGGGACTTATGACCCGCACCGGAAGGACAGGAATCTTCGTGCTGCTCTTGGACCGGTAAGCCACGCAATGCGCTTATCAATTCAAGCTGGAGGAGTGCGGTCGAGCGGAAGTAGGGCGTCGCCTCAACCACTCAATACGGGCCAGACATCAGAAACAGCGCCGCAGCAACTCCGGCAGCTGGTTGCCAAGTCGCTGCGCGGCTTCGTCGACGAAGCTGAAGGCGTCCGTGCTCAAATTGTTGCGAAACAGATGAGTCATGAGGACGCAGAAATACCACTTGTGCGCTGGAAGATAAAGGTGTGCCGATTTCTTGATCGTACAGTTGGTGTCGAAGACGCCAAATCGTTTTACGCCTTGTACACGTCTCACTCAGCAACGTCCGGAGATCAGCACTTTAAAAGTGCTTACCAAAATCACGTCAGCTTTCTCGAAGTGCTAGCGGGCGAGATTGAGGATGATCCCGAGTACCCGCTTGTTGACCCACCGCGGCCATCTGGGAAGCTTAGTTTCTCGGGCCTTCGGTTCACATACGCCTCTAGAAGGTGACGCCCCTCTCAATCCGAGCCCCAACAGCCAGGCACTTGGCAGACGCGGCAGCGCGGTGCATCATGAGCCGCGCAGGCCAGGCGCCCGTCTGTCGGGCCTGGTTCAGCTCGAACGTCAGGCCTCACAACAAACAACGCTTATGCCCATCACGTGGACGAACAGTCAGGACGAAGTAGATTGGAACGAGCTCGAAACGCTCTACCGGCTGGCACCGCTGGGCAACAAGAGCGCCGAGCTTCTTCGAACGGTCTTCACGAACAGCCGGTTCAAGTTTTTCGCGTACGAGCAGGGGGCACTTGTGGCGGCTGGTCGCGCACTGTCAGACGGCGCAGACTGTTCATACATCTGCGACGTGGCGGTCATGCCCACGCACCAAGGCTCCGGCCTGGGGCGTGAAATGGTCTCGCGTCTGGTTGAGGCCTCACGCGGGCACAAGAAGATCATCCTCTACGCTGTGCCAGGCAAAGAAGGCTTCTACCGAAAGCTTGGCTTCATGCGCTTGCTCACTGCCATGGCCATCTTCGAGAATCAGGCGGCCGCCATCGAGCGCGGGCACCTCGGTGAGGACTGACCCTTCGGGTGCCACTTCCCGGCATGTCAAGAAAGGTCGATTGTCGTGACTTGAAGGTGGGTCGTGCCGATGTACGGGGTCGGATTGAGCGCGCCGCTTGCCGCCTGGGCCGATCAAGACAGACCGCATGCTCAGCGGCGGCCTGGTTGAAGCGGATCTTCAGCCCAAGTTGCAAAGCGCGCGGTGGATACTGGGTCGCCGGGGCATCAGGTGGCTTCACGCCATCCACCGAGGCCAAGGCGCTCAAGCGGCAGGAAGGCTCCGCCTGACCAGCCCACCGTCAACAGCCTGATGAAGGGCCCAGCATGAGCCGCCAAGATACCGTCGCCACCCTGGTCTCGATACAGACCACAACCGAGGGCTCAGCCCAGGCGGTGACGATTTACCGCTGCCGCCAGGAGTGGGACCAGCTGAAGCAGACAGAACACCCCGATGTGCGCTTTTGCGATGCGTGCGCTCGGTCGGTTTTCAGGGCCAGAGACCATGCAGGCTTTTTGCAGTTGGCGGCATCTGACAAGTGCGTTGGCGTTGGCGGTCGCGAGTTGATGGTTGGCATGGCCGGTACGCCGTACCAATCAGAAAAGACCCGGCTGTGGGACGACGAGTAGAGAATTCAACCCGACCCATGAGCCGCTCAAGCGGTCAGCCACACCCAGGGGATTTTTCGCAGAGGTCAGTGCAGACCATGATCACCCTTCATCACCGTGCAGTGCGTTGGCTGGCCACCCTGGCCCTGTCAGCCGGGTTGGCCGCTTGTGCCCAGTTTGGCTCGCCAGGCGCCAACTTCACAGCGCAAGACCAGGCTGAGCTGGTTTCGCTGGTTCAAGCATCCGCCGCTGCCTGGAACCGGGGTGATTTGAAAGGCCATGTCTCGATCTACGACGCCAGCGTCACGGTGATGACCAAGTCGGGGCCCCGGCCCACCATCGAGGCCATCGAGCAGTCTTTTGGCCAGGCCTATTTCGTCAACGGCAAGGCCAAGCAGCAACTCAGCATGGACAACATCACGGTGCGACCGCTGTCGGCCAGCTCAGCCCTGATGACGGGCAAGTTTGTGCTGTCTGGCGGGCAAGAGCCCACGCAATCGGGCTGGTTCACCCTGGTCTGGCTGCGCACCCCCAAGGGCTGGCGCGCTGTGCACGACCACACGTCGTGAGTCCATCAAAAAAGAAGTTCCGAATGCTGACGAAGACGCAAGCGGGCGTTGTTGCGGACCACTCGCTGTCTGTGCTTGGCCCCGCCGTGTTGGCCGTCGGTGCGCTCAGCACGATATTTCGCGCAGTGCTGGTCAGGCTGAAGCTGCAGGCGTTTTTGTTTGAGGGGCCCACAGACGCACAAAGCCGTGAGGGCTATCAGACGGTTCCGCCCCCGGCCTGACCTGTGGCTGCAACGATGCGCGCCAGCGAGTAGCCACCGCAACCTGCAACGTGCTCAGCGCCTGCCGTCCAGCAGCCCGATGTAGCGGGGCGCCAGGTGCTGGTGCGCACCGGCCACCAGCGCCGACAGCAAGGTCTCGTCCACTTCGGTTTCCAGCTGCGCTGGCGTGCCCTTGGCACCGGTGGGTTCCAGCTCAATGGCTTCGCCCGCCCGAAACTTGAAACGGGCCTGGCCACCGCAATGGCGGCAGTACACGTGGTCGCCGGGCTGCTGGTCGCGCCGCACCACGATGGTGGGGCCACAGGCGGGGCAGCTCATGATGGGGATGCCTTGGTCGGTGTGGCCCACGATGTGGCTCAAGCGGCCCTCGCTGCCCAGGCGTACCAGGCGTGCGCTCAGGTCGGCATCAAATTGCTTGCCGGCAGCATCCCGGATGATGGACAGGGCTTTCTCAACCGGCATGCCCTGCCGATACGGGCGGGTGCTGGTCATGGCGTCAAAGGCATCGCAAATGCCCACGATGCGCGCAATCAAGGGGATGGCTTCGCCGATCAGCCCGTCGGGGTAGCCGCGCCCATCCGGCGTTTCGTGGTGCATCAGCACGGCTTCCATCGCCAGGGCCGCCAAGGGGTGGCCCTGCAGCAAGCGCGCGCCAATGCGCGGATGCGTCTTGATCAGGGCGTATTCGTGATCATCCAGCGGGCCGGGCTTGTTCAGCACAGCGTCTGGAATACCCACCTTGCCCAGATCGTGCAAGAAGCCGCCCAGTTCCACCCGGGCGACTTCGTCGGGTGCCAGGCCCAGGTCTTGCGCCAGCAGGCGTGAATACTGCGATACCCGCCATAAGTGCCCGCCTGTGTAGGCGTCGCGGGCCTCCACGATCCAGGCCATGCGATAAAGGTTCTCGATGAATGGCGCCAGCAGGCTGCTCGGGCTTGTTGTTCTGGTCACGGGCATCTCCACGGTTCGCGCAGGCGCAGCACGCCTGCAGCCCGTCACCAGACGGTCTTCATGCAATGTCGACAAGCCAGGCCAAGTCTTTAAGCCCGTCTGCGCAGGCGGGTGACGACTTGGGCCGGCAGGGCTTGCTGCTCAGCACCCATGCAGTCCGGATGCAGGCCCGGCGATGGGCAGCGCGGGCCGCGCCGCTTGCAGGCCGGTATCAGCCTTGGCCAGCAGACACGCGCAGGGCCCCCGATTTGAGCCGGCGCATCTGCCACCACACCGTGGCGCCGCAGGCCAGCAGCCAAAGCAGTGACGTCACCTTGACGACGGGATGATCCGGCGATGCCAGCAGCGGCGCATCCAGGGGCAGGCGGGTGAGGGCCTCGGTGGTGCCCGGGATGGCATGGCAAAACAGGGTGATGGTCAGGGCAGCGGTTTGCAGCTGTTGCGCCCGCAAGCCAGCGGGCATGAGCCGTGGCGCTGCCCAGGCCACGCCCAATGCCGCCAGGGTCAACAATGCCAGCATGTGCCCCGGCCCCAGCGCGCTGCGCGTGTGGATGGCCAAGGCCGTGGCCGCTGCCACAAAGGTGGCTCCCACATACACCCGGCCCAGCCGGGTAGTCCAGCACACCGCACCGGCCCGCCAAAAGGCCAGCAGGCCGCAGGCAATGGCCACCAGGCTGACGACGGTGTGCACGATGCCCAGGGCGGTGATGGGTGGTGGCATGGGTGGCTCCTGCAAATCAAACCGCCCTGGCGCAGTGCAGGGGCGATCACGCGTTGTACCACCATCACGTTGGCGCAGTCACCCGGATCACCCTTGACAACCGCACCGTCCCAGACCACGGCAAACTGGGTCATGCTTTCCAACGGAGTCCACAACGTGAGTGACATCGACAACGAAGTGCGCCGAGCGATGGACGCCTACCAGGCTGCCGTGCTGGCCAAGAATGCTGACAAGTTCATGCACCTGTACGATCCGGCCGTCAGGGTCTATGACACCTGGGGTACGTGGTCATACGAGGGCGCTGGGCCCTGGCGAGTCGCCGTTGAGGGTTGGTTCTCGTCACTCCGAGACGAGCGCGTCAAGGTCACCTTCGACGACGTGAAGATCGTTGGGGCTCAAGGTTTCGCTTCCATGAGCGCCATCGTGACCTACGCGGGCATGTCAGCTGAGGGCCAAGCGCTTCGCGCCATGCAAAACCGCATCAGCTGGGTACTTCGAACCAGCGGCCATGTTCTGCGCATCATCCACGAGCACACCTCTGCGCCCATCGGGTTCGAAGACGCCAAGGCCATGCTGCAACGGCCATGAGCCTTGTGGTGCACAGCCTCGTACTGAAGCCCGCGCTCAATGCCTCAAGCCAAGGCCTCGTCCAACACCTCCACCCAGTGCTTGACGGGCGTGGCGGTGCCGCTTTGCAGGTGGCTGATGCAGCCGATGTTGGCCGAGATGATGGCTGACGCTTGCAGCGGGGCCAGGTGGCCCAGTTTGCGGTCGCGCAGTTGGTGCGACAGCTCGGGTTGCAACACGCTGTAGGTGCCGGCTGAGCCGCAGCACAGGTGGGCTTCGTTGGCGGCCACCTGCACGTCAAAGCCCAGCTCGCGCAGGGCGCCTTCTACGCCGCCGCGCAGTTGCTGGCCGTGCTGCAGTGTGCAGGGCGGGTGAAACGCCAGGCGCTGGGTGGGCCGTGCGGCGCGGGGGGTGGCGCCGGCTGCGGCGGCGCGCGGGGCGGGTGCCAGGCGGGGCTTGAGGGCGGCCACGATGTCGGGCAGCAGTTCGCTCAAATCACGGGTTAGCGCGCTGATGCGGGCGGCCTTGTCGGCGTAGTCGGCATCGCCGGCCAGGGCGTGGCCGTAATCCTTGACGGTGACGCCGCAGCCGCTGGCGTTCATCACGATGGCCTCCACGCCGCCCAGGCTCACCTGCGGCCACCAGGCATCGATGTTGCGGCGCATGTCGGCCAGGCCGCCGGCGTGGTCGTTCAGGTGCGTGCGGATGGCGCCGCAGCAGCCGGCTTCGTCGGCCACCAGGGTCTGGATGCCGGCGGCGTCCAGCACGCGGGCGGTGGCCGAGTTGATGTTGGGCATCATGGCCGGCTGCACGCAGCCCATCAGCATCAGCACCTTGCGCGGGTGTTCACGTTGCGGCCACAGCTTGGCGCGCGGGTGGGTGGCACCGGGCACCTTGTCTTTCAGGCTGGCGGGCAGCAGCGGGCGGGCCAGCTTGCCCAGGGCCATGGCGGTGCCAAACAGCGGTGATGTCAGGCCTTCTTTCAGCAGCCAGCGCACGGCGCGTTCGCCCTTTGGCCGCTCCACCTTGGCTTCAACCAGCTTGCGGCCGATGTCGACCAGGTGGCCGTACTGCACGCCGCTGGGGCAGGTGCTTTCGCAGTTGCGGCAGGTCAGGCAGCGGTCCAGGTGCTGCTGCGTGGCGCGGGTGGGGGCGGTGCCTTCCAGCACCTGCTTCATCAGGTAGATGCGGCCACGCGGGCCGTCCAGCTCGTCGCCCAGCAACTGGTAGGTGGGGCAGGTGGCGGTGCAAAAGCCACAGTGCACACACTTGCGCAGGATGGCCTCGGCGGCATCACCGTCGGGGGTGCCTTGGTACTCGGGAGCCAGGTTGGTTTGCATGTCGGGTGCTGCGTTGGATTCAGAGGATGGCGGCCAGGGCGGGCATCAACAGCGAGGCGATGATGACCTGCAAACCCAGCGCCAGGCCGGCATAGGCGCCAGCATCGGGGTGAACCTGCATGGCGCGGGCCGCGCCAATGCCGTGTGAGGCGGTGCCCAGCGCAAAGCCACGCACGGCCGGTGATGCGATGCCCAGGGCGTCAAACAGGTACTTGGCACTGATGGCACCCACCAGGCCGGTCAGCACGGCCAGCACGGCTGCCAGCGCGGGGATGCCACCCAGTTGTTCGGCAATGCCCATGGCCACCGGCGCGGTGACCGATTTGGGGGCCAGTGACCGCAGCACATCTTGCGGCAGGCCCAGGGCCCAGCCGATGCCCACGGCCGTGGCGGCAGCGGCCGCGCCACCGGCCAGGGCCGCCGCCAGCAGGGCCAGGCCACGCTGGCGCAACTGCTGGCGGCGCTGCCACAGCGGCCAGCCCAGGGCCACCACGGCCGGGCCCAGCAAGAAGTGGATGAACTGCGCGCCCGAAAAATAGGTGGGGTAGGGCGTGCGGGTGAGCGTGAGCAACCCAGCCAGCGCCAGCACGGTGATGAGCACCGGGTTGGCCCAGGGTGCCTGGCCCAGTCGCGCGTACAGGGCTTGTGCGGCCACGTACACCGTGATGGTGGCCGTCAGCCCAAACAGCGGCGTGGCCGACAGGTACACCCACAGTTGCACAAAGTCGTTCATCGCATGGTCACCGGCGGCTGAGTGGGGGCGGGCACCAGGGTGGGCATCAAGGCGCGCAGCACCAGCGCGGTCACGGCCAGGCCCACCCAAGTGGACACCACCAGCGCGGCCAGCATGCGCAGGCCATATTGCGAGATCACCGCCATGTGCGTCATCACGCCCACGCCCACCGGCACAAACAGCAGCGACAAATGGCCCAGCAGCGCATCGGCGGCCTGGCCCACCGGCGCTTGCAGCGTGCGCCAGCCCAGCAGCACCGCCAGCAGCAGCATGCCCAGCACCGGGCCGGGCAGATGCAGGTGCACGCCACGCAGCAGCACCGCCAGGGCTTCGCCCAGCGATTGGCACAGCAGCAACACGGCCAGGCCCCGCAGCACGTTCATGGCATCAATCCGGCGCGCGGCACCACAGCCGGCCGTGCAGGCCACCCGGGTGCATGGGGGCAGGTGCAGTGGGCCGCATCACAGATCTGCGTACAGCCGGCCGGGGTTGAAGATGCGGTCGGGGTCGAACTCGGCTTTCAGGGCGCGGTGGATGCGCTGCAAGGGGGCCGACAGCGGGGCCAGTGCACCGCCGGCCTTGTTGCCCCTGAACACCGTGGCGTGGCCGCCCACCTTGGCCGCGGCCTCGCGCACCGTGGCGGCGGGTGATGTGGTGACCACCCAGCGTTGGCCGCCACCCCATTCGATCAGCTGCTCGCCGCTCAGGCGCAGTGGCGGGGCGGTTTGCGGCACCGACAGGCGCCACAGCGTGGCCCCCACGGCCACCGCCTGCTGGGCCCCGGCAAAAAACTCATCGGTGTGGTCACGCAGGCCCAGCCAGAAACCAGCGGCCATGGCGGCATCCACCACCTCGCCGCCGGCCTCCTTGCACAGGCGCTGCGAGGCGCTGTGCACGGCTGCTGCCGCACCCGACAGGCGCAGCACCAGGGTGCCGCTCCACCAGGCGCTGGCCTGGATGGGCAGGGGCTGGCCGCCCCAGGCGTTGAGCTGCTGCAGGGCCTGGGCTTCATCCAGCTCAAAGCGCAGCGTGGTGGTGGCCGGGGCCACCGGCAGCACCTTGAGCGAGACCTCGCAGATCAGGCCCAGCACGCCCATGGAGCCGGCCAGCAGGCGCGAGACGTCGTAGCCGGCCACGTTCTTCATCACCTGGCCGCCAAAGCTCAGCACCTGGCCGTGCCCATTGAGCAGCGTGGCACCCAGCACGTAGTCGCGCACACCGCCCACGGCGGCGCGGCTGGGGCCGGCCAGGCCTGCGGCCACCATGCCACCTACCGTGCCACCGGCCAGGTTGCCCGGTGATGCGAAGCGGGGGGGCTCAAAGGGCAGGCACTGGCCTTTTTCGGCCAGGGCGGCTTCCAGCTCGGCCAGGGGCGTGCCGGCGCGCACGGTGCACACCAGCTCGCTGGGCTCGTAGCTGCTGATGCCACGCAGGGGCCGCACATCCAGCAACTGGCCTTGCGGGGGCTCGCCGTAAAAGGCCTTGGTGTGGCCGCCCACGATCTGCAGCGGGGTGCGGCTGGCGCGGGCCGCCTGCACCTGCTCGATCAGATGGGCCAGCGCGGGGTCTTGATCAGGGGCGGACATCAAAAACGCTCCAGCTCGGGGAAGGGCAGCAGGCCCTTTTTGACATGCATGCGGCCGTATTCGGCGCAGCGGTGCAGGGTGGGGATGACCTTGCCGGGGTTCAGGCCGCCGTCGGCATCAAAGGCACGCTTGACGGCAAACATGGCCTCGCGCTCGTCAGGCGAAAACTGCACGCACATGCTGCTGAGCTTTTCAACGCCCACGCCGTGCTCACCCGTCACCGTGCCGCCCAGGGCCACGCTGGTTTCCAGGATGTCGGCACCAAACAGCTCGGCCCGGTGCATCTGGTCGGGGTCGTTGGCATCAAACAGGATCAGGGGGTGCAGGTTGCCATCGCCGGCATGGAAGACGTTGCAGCAGCGCAGGGCGTATTTCTCTTCCATTTGCGCAATGGCGATCAGGATGTCGGCCAGGCGTTTGCGCGGGATGGTGCTGTCCATGCACATGTAGTCGGGGCTGATGCGGCCGCTGGCGGGGAAGGCGTTCTTGCGGCCGCTCCAGAAGCGCAGGCGCTGGGCCTCGTTTTCGCTCACGGCCACGCGGCTGGCACCGCAGCCTTGCAGCACGGCCAGCATGCGGTCGATTTCTTCGGCCACTTCTTCGGGCGTGCCGTCGCTCTCGCACAGCAGGATGGCGGCGGCGTCCAGGTCGTAGCCGGCGTGCACGAAGTCTTCGACGGCGGCCGTCATGGGCTTGTCCATCATCTCCAGCCCGGCCGGGATGATGCCGGCAGCGATCACGGCGGCCACGGCATCGCCGGCTTTGCGCACATCGTCAAAGCTGGCCATGATGCAGCGCGCCAGCTGGGGCTTGGGGCACAGCTTGACGGTGACTTCAAGTGTCACGGCCAGCATGCCCTCGCTGCCCACCACCACGGCCAGCAGGTCCAGGCCGGGGGCGTCCAGGGCCTCGCTGCCAAACTCAACGGGCTCGCCTTCGGCGGTGAAGCCGCGCACACGCAGCAGGTTGTGCAACGTGAGGCCGTATTTCAGGCAGTGCACACCGCCCGAGTTTTCGGCCACATTGCCGCCAATGGTGCAGGCGATCTGGCTGCTGGGATCGGGCGCGTAATACAGGCCGTAGGGTGCGGCGGCCTCGCTGATGGCCAGGTTGCGCACACCGCATTGCACGGTGGCGGTGCGGGCCAGGGCGTCGATCTTGAGGATGCGGTTGAACTTGGCCAGCGACATCGTCACGCCCAGCGCATGCGGCATGGCGCCACCCGACAGGCCGGTGCCCGCGCCCCGGGCCACCACCGGCACGCCCAGGCCGTGGCAGGTGCGCAGCACGGCGGCCACCTGCTCTTCGGTTTCGGGCAGGGCCACCACCAGGGGCAGCTCGCGGTAGGCGGTCAGGCCATCGCACTCGTAGGGCACGGTGTCTTCGCGCCGGTACAGCAGGGCGTGGCCAGGCAGCACGGCCGACAAGGCCGCCACCACCTGGGCCTGGCGTTGTGCCCGCTGGGCGGGATCGATGCCGGCAGCGGCCGGCAGGGGGGCGTTCATGGGGGCAGATCCTTGCAAGGGGATGCCACCATGGTAGCGAAGCCGCGCGCCTCAGTGCTGCGCAGGCATCACTTCGCTTTCACCCTGGCAGCATGCAATCGCGTGATGGATGGTCAGCGCACGACCATCAGGGTGAAGGGCCACACATAGGCCTGCAGCGTCACAAACCCGCCCACCAGCGCAGCCAGCGCGATCGAGTGGAAGAACACGTAACGCAGGATGTCGCCTTCGTGGTTGAACCAGCGCGTGGCCGTGCTGGCCACCACGATCGATTGCGCGTCGATCATCTTGCCCATCACGCCGCCCGAGCTGTTGGCCGCGCCCATCAGGTTGGCCGACAGGCCCAGCTGCTCGGCGGCCACCTTTTGCATGCCGCCAAACAGCACATTGCTGGCGGTGTCTGAGCCGGTCATGGCCACGCCAATCCAGCCCATCAGCGTGCCAAAGAAGGGGTACAGCGCACCGGTGCCGGCAAAGGCCAGGCCCAGCGTGGTGTCGGTGCCTGAAAAGCGGGTGAGCGTGCCCAGCGCCAGCATCAGCACGATGGTCAGCAGCGAGGTGCGCACCAGCCACAGCGTGCGCAAGAAGGTGCGCACGATCTCGACGGGCGAGTACTTCATCACCAGCGCGCCCACGATGGCCGACAGCAGGATGCCGGTGCCGGTGGCCGACAGCAGGCCCAGCACATACACGGCGCCTTCCTTGGTGGGCTTGGCCACCACCGGGGGCATCTTCTCGATCAGGTTGTGCAGGCCTTCGATGGGGAACTTGGGCGCGTACAGGTCGTTCAGGAAGGCCTTGACCGAGGGCAGGCCCCACACGAACACAAACACCGTCAGGATCAGCCAGGGCGTCCAGGCACGCAGCAGCGCGGCGCGGCTGTGCTGCACCACGGGCTGGGCGGCCTTGGCGTCGCCGCCATCGGTTTCATGGCCCTTGAGCGAGGGTGAAGTCCAGATGCGCTGGGGTCGCCACACGCGCAAGAACGCCACCAGGCTGATCATCGACGCCAGCGCGGCGATGATGTCCACCAGATCGGGGCCGATGAAGTTGCTCACCAGGTATTGCGGGATGGCAAAGCTCAGGCCGGTGACCAGGATGGCAGGCCAGATCTCCATCATGGCCTTGCGCCCGGCAAAGGCCCAGATCAGCCAGAAGGGCACCAGCAGCGAGAACACCGGCAACTGGCGGCCGATCATGGCGGTCACGGCCATCAGGTCGTAGCCGTGCACCTTGGCCAGCGTGATCACCGGCGTGCCCAGCGCGCCAAAGGCCACCGGTGCGGTGTTGGCGATCAGGCTCAGGCCCGATGCGGCCAGCGGCGAAAAGCCCAGCCCGATCAGGATGCCGGCCGTCACCGCCACCGGCGTGCCAAAGCCTGCCGCGCCTTCAAAAAAGGCACCAAAGCAGAAGGCGATCAGCAGCAGTTGCAGGCGCCGGTCTTCGGTGATGCCCGACAGCGAATCCTGCAGCACCTTGAAGCTGCCGTTCTGCTCGGCCAGTTGCTGCAGGAAGATGATGTTCAGCACGATCCAGCCAATGGGCAGCAGGCCGGTGAAGCCACCGTACATGGCTGCACGCCCGGCCAGCTCGATGGGCATGCCGTAGGCCAGCACCGCCACCGCGATGGCGGCCACCAGGCCCAGGGCAGCGGCCACATGGGCCTTGATGTGCATGAAACCCAGTGCCACCAGCATCACCACCACCGGCACGGCGGCCAGCGCGGTGCTGATGAACATGTTGTGGAAAGGGTCGTATACCTGTTGCCAGACCATGGCTTGTCTCCTGTTTTGTGACGACGGAGACCAGCCGGCGGGGTGGCCGCCGGGCCCTGCCCCGAAACAGGCGCCATGGTGCCGAGCGCATCGGCGCACGGCGTGAAACTTGCTGAGGCCGGGCGTGAGGATTTTTCACGCCCGGCACAGTGCCGCTGGATTCAGGCGGGTGATTGCAGCGCCGTGCTCAGCCAATCCACAAAGGCCGCGCATTCCCAGCGATCGAGCGTGCCGGGCTTCCAGCACAGGTGGTGGTGGTAGGGCGAAGCCACCTCTCGGGGCGACAGGCGCACCAGGCGGCCGCTGTCCAGCCAGGTGGCTGCCAGCTTTTGCCGGGTGAGCGCCACGCCAAAGCCGGCCGCGGCGGCATCCAGCATCAGGCCCACGTCGTTGAACTGCGCGCCTTCGCGCGGCTCGGGCAGGTTGATGCCGCAGGCCTGGAACCACACGCCCCAGGGCACCAGCGGGCTGCGGATGAGGTGCACACGGGCCACCTCGGCGGCGGTTTCAAAGTGCTGCTCAAACGGGCCGGCCTCGGCCTCGTACTCGGGGCTGCACACCGGAAACACCACATCGCTGAGCAGGCGGCGCTGCTCAACATCGGGATAGGGCCCCGCGCCGAAGCGGATCTCCAGGTCGGCGTCTTCGGCCTTCACGTCCAGCAGCGGAATGGCCACCTGCAGCACCAGCTCGACATCGGGGTAGGCGCGCCGAAAACCCGCCAGCCGGGGCAGCAGGATCTGCCGCGAAAACGTGGGCGTGACCGCCAGCCGCACGCGCGCCACGGGCGCGGCCGCCTGCGCCTGCCCGGGCATTTGCGCCAGCGCCAGCAGGCCCTGGCGCACCTGTACCAGGTAGGCCGTGCCGTCGGGCGTGAGCTGGAAATCACCGCGCTCAAAAAGCCGCACACCCAGCTGCGTTTCAAGCTGGCGGATGCGGTGGCTGACCGCGCTGGGTGTGACGCTCAGTTCATCGGCCACCGCGCTCACGCTGCGGCGCCGGGCCAGGGCCTCGAAGGCCTGCAGGCAGGCAATGGGCGGGATGCGCGGCGCCGCCATCAACTGCCCCCGCAGCCACCGCCGCAGCCGCCGCCACTGCAACCGCCGCTGCCGCCACCATCGCCGCCACCCCCACCGCTGCCGCCACCATCGCTGCTGCTGCCGCCCCCACCGCAGGCCAGGCCCCCGCAACCCGAGGCGCTGTCGCCCGGTCGGATCATGGCCTTGAGGTTGTAGGACTGCCCCGCTTCGATGCCCAGCTTGGCGTCGATGGCAAACAGCAGCGGCAGGCGCAGCGGCCGGTCGGGATTGATGTTTTCTTCGCGGCAGGCCATCACCCAGGTGCAGCGCAGGCTGGCGTCGATGTCGGTGCCGCGCGGTGTGCTGCTGGCCGGCACGTGGTGAAAGAAGTGACCGAAGGCACGATCACAAAAAGCAGCGTAGGCACGGGTGTCGAGGATGAACTCGTGCCACAGGTCATCCACCACCTTGGAGGGCATGCCGATCAGGGCTTGGGGGCCCATCTGGGCGTGGATCAGGAAATACTGGCGCAGTGCGCGCGCCACCAGAAAGCTGTCTTTCTCGTCAAGCTGCGGATGATGATCCCGCAGCTTGCGCAGCAGGCTGGCCGGAAACACATGCTGGCGGATAACCTGCAGGCGCTCCAGCCGCGCCGCGCGGTCGCGGTACAGCAGCAGCAAGGCACCGAGCACGATGCTCAGCACGACCAGAACAATCACGCCGAGCATCATGTTGGCAAGGATCAGGTGGTGGCAAAGACAGTGAGCACGCCGGTGTAACTGTATACGTGGCTGCGGGCGATCTCGCCGCTGGCCAGAAAGCCCACCAGCGGCACGTTGCCCAAAGCATGCTGCACGATCTGCACCTCGGCATTGGGGCCGCCAAAGTGCGGGCCACCCCGGTCACGGCACGAGACATAGATGGCGCCGGCAATCTGCCGCTGCCGGCCTTCGTCGTCAGACAGTTCGTCCCGGATCTCGGTGCAGATGCGCACCAGATCGCGCCGGGCGGCGTCGGCGTCGCGGCGGCAAAAGGCCAGTTGGTGGTCTTGCTCGGCGCCGTCGGTGATGGCAAAACCCTGCGTGCGTGGATCAACGCCGATGACCGAGCGCACCAGGGTTTCAACGCCAAACTGGCCACCGCGCGACAGCGCCGGGCCCTGCGGTGGTGTCAGGCCCACCATGGTGTGGTGCAGGGCGGTCATGGCCTGGCGGGGTTCGTCGGGCGCCACACCCAGCACATCCAGCAACAGCGGCAGGGCCGGTTGCCCGTCCAGCCGGGTGATCAGGTTGCGGTCGACTTCGGTGATGCGGTGCACCCGGCGCAGCGGCTGGCAGCCTTGCGTGACGCGCGAGACCATGTCGACGTGCGGCGCCAGCCCCAGACCCGACATGCCCCCTTCAAACACGCCGTTGGCCAGGTGCACCTTGCGCTCGCGTGATGAGATCAGGCCGCCAAACAGGTAACCGCTGTCGGTGCGGGCAGCCATCTCGACGATCAGGTCGTCGGCGTCGGGGCTGGTGGGATCGGCATGCACCTGCGCACTGTGCGCACAGGCCGGATCGAGTGGCGTGAGCCCATTGAAGACCGAGAAATCGGTGCGGGGCAGGTCTGACAGCATCAGCACCAGTGCCGGCGCGTTCAGGTATTCGGTGGAGGCGCCCATCACGCCCAGTGCGGCGCAGCCCACCCAGTGCACGCCAGGCCAGCGCCTTCGCAAATCGCCCAATACATCGCCGGCCTGGCTGGCCAGCGCATCGGTCAGGTAGACCCAGCCCAGTGTGGGATGGAAGGGGGCGGGGCGGTTCAGGCTTTGCTGTTCGATCTGGCGGGCGGCCAGCGCCACTGCCGCGAGGGCGTCGCGGTGAGCGGCGTGCCCGGTGAGAAAGGGGCCCATGATGTACTGCGGTGGAGAGGAACTGCTGGGGTACTGCGGGACTGCTGGGTGCGGGCGTTCAGCGCCTGCGCACAGCCGCCTTGCGCGGCGGTGAAGACCGGCTGGCCTGGGCGCCGCCGGTGGTCTTGGCGGCCTTCCTGGCTGCCGGCTTGCTGGCCGGTGCCGGGGCGGCACTGCCAGCCATTTTCTGGGCCGCCGAGGCGGCGGTCTTGGCCACGGCCACCGGCATGCTGGCGGCCTTCTTGAAGGTTTCGGTGGCAGCGTCCAGGCCTTGCTTGACCATCGCGCCGGCCATGGTCTTGGCCGCGTCGGTGGCGCTGTCCTTCATGGCATTGGTGGCCAGTTCGGTGAACTGCTGGGTCAGGGCGCCCCACCATTGCATCGGGTCTACCACGCCCGGGGGCACTTCGGCCTGCGCCGCGGGCGCTTCGGGCTCGGCGGGTTCGGGCTCAGGCGCCGGGGCGGGCGCGGGTGCGGCCGCGCGCCAGGGCGAGGGCGTCGGCGCGGGGGCCGGCTCGGGCTCGGCGGGCGCGGCGCTGGGTACGCGGATCTTCAGCGATTCGGCCAGGTCGCCCAGCGAGACGTTCATTGACTTGAGCGTGCTCAGCGTCATGCGCTGCACTTCCAGCGCCTGGATGGTGGCGCCCATCATGCGGGCGTTCTGCTCGAGCCAGAACTGCACGGTCTTCAGATCCTGGATGCGCTTGTCCAGCTCTTCGGGGTCGAGGGTGGGGGCCACCCACTGGCCCACATTGGGCAGGGCCGATCCGGCGCCCTTGACCAGGCCTTGCAGAAAATCAAAGCCAGGGACCATCTTGGCGAAGGCTGAAGTGGGATCGGTCATGGCGTCTCCGGGAGGGGCGGTGCCCTTACAGCCCGAATGGTAGCGGTGCGCGCGCTCATTCGGTAGCCCATTGCACACGTTCGACCACAAAGCCTCGCGCCTGCAGCAGCGTGGGCAGGGCCTGGGGCCCGGTCATGTGCAGGCTGCCCACGGCGGCCAGCACCCGCTTGCCCTGGTTGTGCAGGGTCGTGATGCCATCGGCCATGCCCGGGTTGCGCCGGTCGTTCATGCGCTGAAGCTGCTTGTAATCGGCGTCGCCGGGCTTGCAATGGCACCAGGCTTCGTAGTCGGACAGCCGATCCAGCCTGCCAGCTTGCCACCACTGGGCCAGCTGGCGCATCTGCTGGCGGGCGCTGCCGCTGGCCAGCTCGTCCAGCGATTGGCGCACCAGCTCCAGTGTCTCGGCAGGATCATCGGGCGCCAGCTCTTGCAGCTGGATCTGCGCGGTCTCCAGCGACACCAACGGCTTGCCGGCGCGCTGGGCCAGGGTGGTCAGCAGCGCCTCCTGGGCGTAGGCGGCCTCCAGGCCATCGCGCCGCGCCGCTGCCAGGCTCAGAGTGGTCACCTGCAGGGCCTGTGGCTGGCTGGCCAGGGCCTCGGGGGGCAGGCATTCGGCGCGGGCGGCTGCGGCCAGGCGCTGGCGCAGCTCAGCCGGCAGCGGGTGGCTGGCTTCGCGCCGCACCAGCGCCTGCAGGCCGGCCACAAAGCCTTGCATCACCGCAGGATCACTCAGATCGATCTCCAGGGCCACCACATCGGATTCACGCAGGGCGTCCAAAAGACGTGGCCCCGGAAACATCCAATCGAGCTGGCCCACATGCAGCGTGCCGTACAGCCAGCTGCTGTGGCCATCCTTGGTCAGGCGCCACAGCACACCGCGATCGCGCGCCGCCTGCTGTGCGGCCGCCACCTGCTGGGCCGTGGGCGGCGCCAGGGGCGCGGGGCAATCGGCTGCCACGCCGGGCAGGCTGGTCAGCAAGCCGATCAACAGGGCTGCGGCCAGGCGCAGGGCAGGAAACTGGGGCATGGCGTCTTGGGCCAGGGCGAGTGCCGCTGCCCCACAAAATCGGCAAGGCCTGAACCATGCCACGAAACCGCTTCGGTTCAGGCCGGGGTTTGCGCAGGCCAGATGACTGTTCAGACGGCGCCCGCCTCGCCGGCAGGCTGACCTGCCAGCTCGTCCGCATCGTCTGCCGCCGGTGTCTCGATCGGCTCGCTCGGGCCGGTCACGCGCTGCTCGATGCGACCGAACAGGCTCAGGCCGTCGCGGCCTTTCATCTCGATGCGCACGGTGTCGCCGGTGACCAGGTAGGGCGTGCGGGCCTGGCCATCCTGCTGGGCTTCGTGGGCGCGGCGTGCGGCCAGGCTGCAGGCGCCCTTGCTGGTGTCCAGATTGGCCACCGGGCCGGTGCCCACCACGGTGCCGGCCCGCACGCGGCGGGTCTTGGCCAGGTGGGCGATCAGCTGGCCAAAATCGAAGGCCATGTCGGCACCGGCCTCGCACAGGCCCAGCTTCTTGCCATTGACCGTGGTTTGCAGCGTCAGGTGCACCCGGCCTCGGTGCCAGGCCTCGCCCAGCTCATCGGGCGTGACCGCCACCGGGCTGAAAGCCGGCGACGGGCGCGATTGCAGCAGGCCGGCGCCCAGGGCGGCCTCGGCGGCCTCCAACTCGCGCAGCGCCCAGCTGTTGGCCAGCATCAGCAGGCGCACGCCGTTCAGGCCCTGGTCGGCGCTGGCACCCATGTCCACATCACCGGTGATGGCGGCCAGGCCCGCCTGAAAATCGATGCCCCAGCTTTCGGCACCAAACCAGGCCGCCTGGCAGGGCCCCTGAAAGTCATCACCGGCGCCGGCCTGCAGGCGCAGCGCGGCATCGGCGCCCGGGTAGGCATGGGCCTCGGCCCACTGGAACGCCCGGGGCAAGGGCGCCATGCACTTTTGCGGCTCGAAGGCAAAGGCGTGGCGGGCCTTGCCCTGGTTGAGCGTGACGTACAGGTCTTGCAGCTGCGGCGACAGGAAGTTCCAGTCGTCCAGCACCTGCTGCAGGCGCGTGGCGGTGCTGGTGGCAAAGTGGGCCGTGCTGAGGTCACGCGAGACGACGACCAGCTGGCCGTCGCGGGAGCCGTCTTGGTAGGTGGCGAGTTTCATGGCGCCGTATTGTGGCCGCCCGGCGGTGGCACCATGTCGCCATGTGGTGGGGCCCATCTGATCAATGCACAGCGACGTCACCGGCCGTTTCTGGCCGTGCTGGGCGCGGTGCTGCTGGCCCATGTGCTGCTGCTGGGCCATTGGACGGGCCGGGTGGATGCTGGCCGGGTGACGACCGGGCGGATGCAGGTGGTGACGCTGGCGCCGCCCGTGGCCCAGCGCCCGCAGCCGGCACCGATGCCGCCAGCGGCCCCGCCCTTGCCCGCTGCGGCACCAGCGCCTGCTGTGGCCACCTCGCCGGATGCGCCAGCCCGTCTGGCCGAAACCCCGCCCGCGGCCATGGCCGCATCGCCGGGCCGCGCGGCGTCGGCCCCGCTGGCCGATGAGGCCGAGCTGCCCGACGAGCGCCCCGTCCAGCCGCCGCCGCTGTACGCCACCCAGGTGCCGCCCCCGGTGCAGCTGCGTTATGCGCTGCGCTACAACGGCCGCCCCGGGCAAGCCACCCTGACCTGGCAACACGATGGCCAGCGCTACCAACTGGCCTTGCTGGGCCAGGGCATGCAGCAGGCCCTGGTCGAGCAGCTCAGCCAGGGTGGTTTTGATGCCGCCGGCCTGGCGCCCGAGCGCTTCACCGACCGCCGGCGCGGCCGTGGCTGGCAGGCGGCCAACTTCCAGCGTGAGGCCGGGCTCATCAGTTTCTCGGGCCCGCAGCTGACCTATCCGGCCTGGCCGGGGGCACAGGATCGGCTGAGCTGGCTGGCGCAGTGGGTGGCCATCCAGGCGGCTGCGCCCAGCGCCTTGCCGGCTGTCAGCCTGTTTGTGGTGGACGCGCGTGGCCACGGCGGCCTGTGGCACTTTGCCAGCCAGGGTGAGGTGATGCTGGAGGCGCCGGGCGGGCCTCTGGCCGCGCAACTGTGGCGGCGCGACCCACCCCGGCCCGAGGGCCTGCGCGTGGAGCTGTGGCAGGTGCCTGCGCTGGGCCCCTGGCCGGCGCGCCTGCGCTTCACGGCGGTGCGTTCGGGTGATGTGTTCGAGTTGCAGCGCCTGCCGGGGGCCCAGCCGGCGCCCTGAAGGCCCGGCGCGTGGGCGCCCTGGGTCGTGATCGAAGTCACGGATCGGTGGCGGGCGGCCGGCCCTGCCAGGGTGCGGCTCAAGTCGGTGAGCCCGGCTGACGACAAGAGCGAGATGCCCGTTCCCGCTGCTGCCTCTGCCGTGTCCGCCGCTTTGCCCATCTGGGTCTGGGCGGGGGCTGCCATCCTGGGCCTGTGCATCGTGGGCCTGCTGGGCCTGGTGTGGCGGCTGCAGCAGCGCCTGGCGCAGGCGGCCGCACCGCTGCCCGACTTTGAACCCTCCACGGTGCTGCTGGACAACGTCACCTTCGAACGCCAGCTGGACGAGGCGGTGATCCGCTGTGATCGCCATGGCGGCACGCTGTGCCTGCTGGCCATCAGCCTGGACAACCTGGACAGCATGAACGACGGTTACGGCCATGCGCAGTCCGACGAACTGATCGACGAGATCACCCAGCGTCTGCAGCAGGTCAGCGGCCCCACGGCCCATCTGGTGCGCATGGGCGGGGTTGAATTCATGCTGCAGGTGGCGGGTGACCTGCCCGTGGCCTGCGAGCTGGCCAGCCGCTTGTGCGCCGCCGTGGCCCAACCGCTGCTGCTGCGCAACGGGGCCAGCACGGTGCTGCATTGCTCCATCGGCGTGGCCGCCTACCCCGAGCACGCCTCGCGCCAGCGCCTGGCCGCCCATGCCAGCAGCGCGATGCGCCAGGTCAAGCTGGCTGGCGGCGCGCACTACATGGTGTTCGATCCCAAGCTGGTGCAAGACCCACGCGAGCAGGCCGATCTGCTGGTCGACTTGCGAAAGGCCGTGGCCGACCGCCAGCTGGAGCTGTACTTCCAGCCCAAGGTGGATGCGCGCAGCCTGCAGATCACCGCTGCCGAAGCCCTGCTGCGCTGGCACCACCCCAAGCGTGGCCTGGTCAGCCCCGAAGTGTTCATCCCGCTGGCCGAGCGCCATGGCCTGATCTGCCAGATCGGCAACTGGGTGATCGACGACGCCGCCCGCCAGGCTGCCGTGTGGCGCGAAAAGGGCTTGCGCATGCGGGTGGCCATCAACATCTCGGCCTACCAGATGCGCCAGGACGATCTGGTGGATCGCCTGCAGGCTGCCCTGGCCCGTCACAAACTGCAAGCGGGCCGATTCACCTGCGAGATCACCGAATCGGTGGCCATGGAAGACACCTCGGTCACCCAGCGCAGTTTCGAGAAGCTGCGCCAGGCGGGCCTGCATGTGTCCATCGACGACTTTGGTGTGGGCCAGGCCAGCCTGTCCTACCTGCGGCGCCTGCCCGCGGCCGAGCTGAAGATCGACGCGTCCTTCGTGCGGGACCTGGCCAGCAGCCCCGATGCCCGGGCCATCGTGGACGCCGTGGTGCGCCTGGCCCATGCCCTGGGCCTGAAAGTGGTGGCTGAAGGGGTGGAAACTGAAGCCCAGCGTGACCACCTGCTGCGCCTGGAGTGCGACGAACTGCAGGGCTTTCTGTTTGGCAAGCCCATGCCGGCCAAGGCCCTGGAGGCCTGGGCGCTGAGCGAAGCCAGCCCGTCGCCCGCAGGCGGCGCGCCGGGAGGCTTTCGCGATTCGCTGTTTGAAGAAACCCAGCCCGCCGTGCTGTGAGGCCGGGCCACTGGCCTGCTGCAGCGCAACAGGGCACTGCCTACAATTGCCGCATGAGCTCATCTGCCCACGCCCCTTACACGCGCGGCGCCGCCCTGCCGGCCCTGCTGTCGCAACGCATCGTCATCATCGACGGGGCGATGGGCACCATGATCCAGCGCTACAAGCTCAGCGAAGCCGACTTTCGCGGCGCGCGCTTTGCCGACCACGGCAAGGATCTGAAGGGCAACAACGACCTGCTGCAGCTCACCCGGCCCGATGTGATCCGCGAGATCCACGACCAGTACCTGGCTGCCGGCGCTGACCTGATCGAGACCAACACCTTCGGTGCCACCAGCATCGCCCAGGAAGACTACGGCCTGGGCCACATCGCCCGCGAGCTGAACGTGGCTGCCGCCCGCCTGGCGCGCCAGGCCGCCGATGCCGCCAGCACGCCCGATCACCCCCGCTTTGTGGCCGGTGCCCTGGGCCCCACGCCGCGCACGGCCAGCATCAGCCCCAATGTGAACGACCCGGGTGCCCGCAACGTCAGCTTCGATCAATTGCGCGACGCCTACCGCGAACAGGCCGAGGGCCTGCTGGAAGGCGGGGCCGATCTGTTCCTGGTCGAGACCATCTTTGACACGCTCAATGCCAAGGCCGCCATCTTTGCGCTGGATGAACTGATGGCCGACACCGGCGAGCGCCTGCCCGTCATCATCAGCGGCACGGTCACCGATGCCTCGGGCCGCATCTTGTCGGGCCAGACGGTGCCGGCCTTCTGGCATTCGGTGCGGCACGCCCGCCCGCTGGCCGTGGGCCTCAATTGCGCCCTGGGTGCGGCCGTGATGCGCCCCTACATCGAAGAATTGAGCCGCGTGGCCGGCGACACCTTCATCAGCTGCTACCCCAACGCCGGCCTGCCCAACCCCATGAGCGAAACCGGCTTTGACGAAACCCCCGACGTGACCGGCCGCATGCTGGGCGAGTTTGCGCAGGCGGGCTTTGTGAACATCGTGGGCGGCTGCTGCGGCACCACGCCCGAGCACATCGCCGCCATCGCGCAAAGCGTGGGCCGTTACCGGCCGCGCAGCAAGGCCGATCCCTTGTTCTCGGGGCTGCTGGCCGCCTGATCAGCCGGGCTGGGCAGCCTGCGCGGGCATGCCCCGCACCTCAAAGCCCACTTCATCCAGCACCTGGCCGTCGGCGCCCAGCAAGCGCAAGCGGTGCCGCCCGGGCCGCAGCGGCAGGCGGCCGGCGGCCGCATCGTCCAGCACCTGATCATCCAGTTGCCAGCGCGCTCCCGGTGCATCACCCTGCCAATGCGCCACCAGGCCTTGCAGGCGCGGTGGGATGTCCGGATCCCAGGCGATCAGGGTGCCGTCCAGCGGCGCGGTGATGCGCGGCGCCTGCAACTCGGGGGCGCTCAGGCTCACACGGTAGGGCTGTGGCCTGGCAGGCGGTGCCAGGGCGCTGGCAAACCACTCGGTGCGGCCGGCCTCCAGGTGGCCTTCATACACCACGCTGCGGGCCACCACGCCGGCCGGCGGCGCGGGTGGGCGGCTGGCCATGTGGCGGTGCAGGCCGCGCATGACATCGGCCCAGGCCGGCGCGGCGCCGCTCACGCCCGACACATCGTGCATGGGCGAGCCGCTGGCATTGCCCACCCACACGCCCACGGTGACCTGCTCGCTCCAACCGATGCACCAGTTGTCGCGCATGTCCTTGCTGGTGCCGGTTTTCACGGCCGACCAGAACGGCGTGGCCAGCACGCTGTCCAGGCCAAAGGTGCTGGCCCGGGCCCGGTTGTCGGCCAGGATGTGGCCCACCAGCCAGGCACTGGCGGGGCTGAACACCCGCTGCGGCGCCGCTGCGGGTTCATCGGGCAGCCAGCGCACGGGGCTGTGCAGGCCGCCGTTGGCCAGGGTGCGGTAGGCGTTGGTCAGGTCGATCAGGCGCACATCGGCCGAGCCCAGCGCCAGCGAGGGGCCGTAATGCGACGGGTCAGGGTGCAGGCCGCGCAGGCCCAGTTGCGTCAATGTGCGATGAAAGCCGGGCACACCCACCAGCCCCAGCGTGCGCACCGCCGGCAGGTTCAGTGAGCTGGCCAGCGCCTGGCGCACCGACACCACGCCGCCGCTTTGCCGGTCGTAGTTTTGCGGCACGTACAGGCCCGCATCGGTGGGCAGGGCCAGGGCGCTGTTGTCTAGCAGGCTGGCCGGGCTGAGCAGCCGGGCGTCAAAGGCCTGGGCATACAGAAAGGGCTTGAGCGTGGAGCCGGCCTGCCGGGGTGAATCTGCCGCATCCACCAGGGCCGCGCGGCTGCCGGCACCACCCGATCCCACATGGGCCAGCACCTGACCCGTGCGGTTGTCCAGCACCACCACCGCGCCGTCTTCGGCACCCTGGTTGCGCAACTCGGCCAGTTGGGCCATCAGGGCCTGGGTGGCCAGCCGCTGGATGCGGGCGTCCAGGCCGCTGCGCAGCGGGCCGGGCTGTTGCAGCAGCCGGGCCGCGCTGTGCGGGGCCAGGGCGGCCACCGGCCGGGGTGCCATCGAAGCGGCATCCAGCACCACCGCCAGCACGGCCGCATCACAAGGCGGCGCGTCGGCCTGGGTTCGGGCGAGGATCAGGCAGGCCCGCCGTGCCACCGTGGCCGATGGGGCCTGCGGTGCACGAATGAGCGCCGCCAGCAGCGCACTTTCGGCATGGCCCAGGCCGCTGGGCGCCTTGTTGAACAGGCCCCAGCTGGCGGCCGCCAGGCCTTGCAACTCGCCCCGGTAACTCACCAGGTTGAGGTAGGCCTCCAGGATCTGCGCTTTGCTCCAGTGTGATTCCAGGCCCAGCGCGGCGTCGATCTGCTGCCACTTCTGGCCCAGCTTGCGCGGGGCGCCCGGGCGGGCCAGGGCTGGATCGAGCAGGGCAGCCAGCTGCATGGTGATCGAGCTGGCCCCGCGCGGTGCGCCGCCGCTGCCCGGCTGCACCTTCTGCACCAGGGCATGGGCGACGGCCAGCCAATCCACGCCATGGTGCTGGTCAAAGCGCTGGTCTTCGGCCTGCAGCAGGGCCGGCAGCAGGGCGGGCGAGACGTCGTTCAGGGCTACCCAGTCCAGCCGGCGCGCCTGGGTGTGGATACGCTGGCTGGCCAAGGGCTGGCCCTGGCGATCGAGCAAGGTGGCGTCGCTGCTTTGCCAGGCGGCGCGCACCGCCTCAAAGCCGGGCAGGTCGCCCGGGCCGGCTGCCGATGCGGCGCCCATGCCCATCGCCAGCAGGCCGGCCCAGGCCCAGGCCTGCCAGGCTGTGCGCCTGGCGCCCGGGTTCATCAGCGCACCTCCATCACGGCATTGGGCTGGTAGGCGAACAGCTGCGGGTCGTACATGCCCTCAAGTTGGGTGGGCGGCAGCGCAAAGCGGCCGGGCGTGTTGATGCGCAGCTGGTAGCTGAGGGTGACCTCGTCGCTCCAGAGGTACTCGTAGTAGGCGCGAACCTGGGTGAAACCGCGCTCCAGGTAGCTGGGCTGCTGTTCCCAGCTGCCATCGCTGTTGCGCCAGCCCTGGCGGCCACCCTGGCCCTCCTGCACTTCAGCCAGGCCGCCCAGGCCGCTGCCCAGCACCGTGGCGCCCGGCGGAATCGGGTCGGTCAGGGCCACCCAGCCACCCGGCTGCTTCAGCTTGAACCGCAATTGCACCTTCACGATGTCGCCCGCGCTCCATTGGCCGGGCACTCTTTGCTTGATGGCGGTGACGGTGCGCGACAGGTGGGCGCCTTGCTCCAGCGGGGCGCTGAGCGCCGACCAGGCCGTGGCCTGCGTGATGGCCATCGGGCGGCCACCCCCCTGGTGCACAAAGGCCACCGCGCCAGGCTTGTCGGGGCTGATCTGGGTGGCCGCAAAGCTGTAGGTGTGGCCCTGCGGCATCTGCTGCCAGTCGTGCAGCATGGTTTGCGTGCCAAAGGCCACCGTGGTGCGGCCGGTGGTCTGCCCTGACAGCCGCTGCGCGCGTTTGTCCAGCATCAGCGCACCCCACACATTGGCCTGGGTGGGCCACCAGTGGCCGCCGTTCTTTTGCATGTTGACGGCGCCCAGGGCCAGGCGGTCGGCGCGGGCGCTCAACGCGGGCAGGTCTTGCGCCAGCAGGGCCAGGCGCACCTGGCTGGCTTCGTCGCTGGTCATCCAGTACCACCGGCTTTCACCTGTGCGGGGGCGCAGGCGCAGGCCGCCGCGCTGGTCATCGGCCAGGCGCTTGTCCAGCTCGGCCAGGGCCTGCTGTTGCCAACGCTGGCGCTGCGGCCACTGCACGCGGCTCAGCACATCCAGCCACTGCACGATGGCGCGGTTGCTGAGCTGGGGCAGATCACGCTGGGCATCCACCCGCAGGCTGTCGGCCAGGCTGGCGGCGGGCTGGCCATGGCGGGCCAGGGCTTCCAGGGCCAGCAGCTTGCGCTCGGTCAGGCCCAGGGCGCCGCTGTCGTCGTAGGCGAAGCTGCGCTGCAACTTGCCTTGCACAAACTGCTCCAGGCCGGCCAGCATGCGGCGGCGCGCGTCGTCAGGCAATTGCCAGCCGGCCTCATGCGAGGCCGACAGCACAAAGGCCGTCAGCACGTCATAACCCTGGTCGTAACCGTTCTGGCCGGGGTAGTAGTTGACCAGGCCCGACGGCGTGATGTATTGGTCAACCGTGTCGCTGATCACCTGCCACAGCGCCATGTCCTTCAGGCTCACCGCCTTGCTGGTGCGCTGCTCCAGGCAGAAGAAGGGGTAGCTGCGCATGTAGTCGCGCACCCCGGCGGCATCGGCGGCCAGGGCCGGGCTCAGTGTCACCCGCACCTCGCCTCGGCCGGGCACGCTGCCGGCCGGCGGCTGGATCACGCCCACCAGGGGCTTGGCCGCGGTGGCGGTCTCTTGTGTGAGCGTGAGCGTGGCCACGGTGTAGCGCACCGGGTTGAGCGCGGGGCTGACGGCCTGTTTGACCGTGACCGCATCACGCCGCTCACCCTGGTTGTTGGGCAGCTGGGCCTGGGCCTGCACCTGCCAGCGCTGCTCGGTGCTGGCAAATGGCACCTCGACCGGCCACTGGATCAGCTGCGTGGCGCCCGGTGCCAGGCTGGCGCTGCGGGCAGGCAGGGCGCGGCCGTCCAGTTGGCCCGCCACGCTGGCCTGCAGGGGCTGACCGCCTGCGTTGCGCAGCGTGAAGCTGGCGGTGTAGCGGTCGCCCTCGCGCACGGTGGCCGGCAGGCCGGGCAGCAGTTGCAGATCACGGGTGGCCACAAAGCTGGCCTGGCCGGTGCCAAAGCGGTCGGTGCCGGCATCGGCCACCACCACCACCCTGAACCGCGTCAGGCTGTCGTTGATCGGCACCTTGACCTGGGCCTGGCCGTGCTCGTCCAGCGGCACCTGCGCCTGCCACAGCAGCAGGGTGTCAAACAGCTCGCGGCTGGCGCTCTTGCCCCCGCCGCCGCCTGGCGGCAGGGCCTTGCGGCCATAGTGGCGTTTGCCCAGCACCTGCATGGCGGCGCTGGCCGATTCAAAGCCGTAACCACGCTGCACCATCATGGCCTGCAGCAGGTCCCAGGTGGGGTTGGGCAGCAACTCCAGCAGGGCCTCGTCGATCACCATCACGGTGGCGTTGCGGCGCGCCGGCAGGCTGCCCTGCGCGGCGCTGACCTGGATGCTCACGCGCGCGGTTTCACGGCTTTGGTAGGCGGGCTTGTCGGTGGCCACCTGCACGTTCAGCTTTTGCGCGTCGCTGCCCACTTCCAGGTGCGCCAGGCCCAGCTTGTAGGCCGGCCGGGCCAGGTCAACCAGGGCTGTGGCGGCGGGTTCGGCCACGCGGCCGCGCACGGCCATCACGTTGATGAACACATTGGGCGCGTAGCCCGGCTTGATGGGCAGCGACAGCGTGGGCTGCCTGCCCGACAGCGGCAGCACCAGGGTGTCGATCACCGTGCCGGCCCGCATCACGTTGACCCAGGCGGTGGCTTCGCGGAACGGTGAGCGCACCTGGATGGTGGCCACGTCACCCGCCTGGTAACGGCGCTTTTCGGGCAGCACGTCCATGCGGTCGTGGTCGCCCTGGTCAAACCACACCTCGTCGCCGGCGTAGAACCACAGGCTGCTGCGCTGCTGCACCTGGCGGCCTTGGGCGTCGTGCGCGGTGGCCAGCAGTTTGAATTCGCCGCTGTCGACCTCGCCGCCAGCGCCACTGGCGGCAGGTTCAAAGCTGCAGACAAAGCGGCCATCGGGGCCGCTCTGGCCCTGACAAAGGGGGCGCAACTTTTGCTGAATGACCTCGCTGGTGTAGCTGTAGAAACCGCCCACGGTCTTGCGGCGGTGCCACACGCGGCCATCGATGCCGCCTTGCACCTTGATGGCCACGCCAGCCTGGGGCTGGCCCTGCGGGTTGAGGACGACGAACTCGGCCTTGCGTTGCTTGCCGCTGGCCCACCAGTCGATCTTGCTGCCCAGCGCCACCTGGGCCGGCCACAGCACGGTGCGGCCCTGGGCGCGGTAGGTTTCGCCATTGGGGTCGCGGTATTCCATCTCGGTGACCAGGGCACGCGGTGCGTCGAGCCTGGGCGGCAAGGTGGCCACCTTCTGCGCGGTGCCATCGGCCGCCATCACGAGATCGTCGTCGCCGTCGTCGGGCAAGGCGATGGGTTTGCCGCCGGCGTCGCCATCGCCGTCTTCGTCGTCGCGCCAGACATGGCGGTTGCCGAAGTAAAAGTCGGGGTAGTCGGCAAATTGCAGGCGATGGGGCAGCAGGCGCTGGCTGACGGTGGCTTTTTCGCCCGCGGCCGGGCCGCCTGACAGGTAGCTCAGGCGCAGGCCCACGCTGACCTGGCCGCCCTGGCCTGCGCCAGGCATCACCTGCACGGCCGGGGGCGACAGCACTTCGGCCTTCAGCACCGGCAGGCGGAACTCTTCCACCCGGAACACGCTGGCCAGTGTGCGGTTGCCCGCTTCCAGCATGTAGGCTCCGCGCTTGAGACCGGCGGGCAGGGGCCACACCACTTCGGCGTGGCCATGGCCATCCCACAGCAGTGGCAGGCTGCGGCGGTCACCGCTGCCCTGGTGCACCACATGAAGCTGCGTGGGCAGCTTGCTGGTGTCGGGGGCCTGCAACTGGCCACGGGTGCTCAGCGTGCGCCAGTACAGGCGCGCATGCAGCGTCTCGCCCGGGCGCAGCAGGTTGCGCGCCAGCACGGCGTGGGCCTGGTCGGCGCTGGTGTCGGCCCAGGCATTGGGCAGCCCTTCAAAGCGCCACGATTCAATGCCGCGTTGCCACTGGCTGCTGGCCATGCCCAGATCGTCGTCGGTGCGGGCAAAGGCGTAGAGGGGGCAGTTCCAGCGGTCGCCGCGTGGGCTGGCCGCGTCGATCTGCACCCAGCCAGCGTCTTGCGTGCGACCCTGGCCCAACTTATTGCCCTTGCAGTCGTACAGGCTCACCTGCGCACCGGCCACCGGCTGGCCGTCGTTCAGGCGGGTGACCCACACCAGGCGGGTGCGATCCGACCAGTGCATGTGCACCGCCAGGTTGCTGACCAGCGCACCGGCCCGCACAAACATGGTCTTGTTGTCGGCCAGCAGGCCACGGCCGAGGGCGCGGCTTTCCACCTCCAGCAGATGCAGGCCGCTTTGCCCCAGGGGGATGCCCAGCACCTCGAAGGCCCGGCCATCAAGCTTGCGCGGCAGGGCCTGGCTTTGCACACCCTTCTGGCGTGCCAGCCAAGAGACCGAGCGGCTGTCCACGGGCTCACCGTTCTTGCTGGCCGGAAGCTTGAAGGCCCAGCGCGCTGGCGCCGCCTTGCTGGCCGCACTGGCGGCCGGCGCAGCGGGCTCAGCGTCGCCGTCATCGCCCGTGTCGTCGGCATCGCCGTCGCGGCGCAGGCTGTTGAAGTCGTCGCGGTAAACCAGGCGCTGCAGGGTTTGCAGGGCTTCGATGATGCCGGGCTCGTCGGTGACACGCAGGCTGCGCAGGCGCAGCGAACCCGTCTGCTGTGCGCCTTCAATGCCGCGTACCGTCAGGGGCACCACGCCGCCAATGGCCTTTTCGGCGATGCCGAAGCTGGCGCCAAACTTGGCCAGGGGCGGGTAGGGGCCCATGGTGACCCGCATGGGCGGCTTGCTGCGGGCCTGAGCCAGCACATCGTTGCCCCGGGCATCGTCCAGGCTGGCGGGCCACACCAGGGTGTAGGTCTCGTTGGCGCTCAGCCTGACAAAGCGCGCCGACCGGGCCATGGGGCGGCGGCCGTTGGCGCCGTCGTCGTCGAACTCGGCACCCTGCGGCGCCAGCAACTGGCCCTTGCTGTTGCGCAGCCGCAATTGCATCAGGGCCTTGGCGTTCACGCTCACGGTCAGTTGCACCGTGACGGGATCCAGCGGGCTGCAGCCGCTGCTGGCGTTGCTGCGGGGGCACACCACGCTGGCCGGCCAATCGCTGCGGGCGGTGAAGCTCAGGCGCTGGCCACCCCAACTGATCTGGCCGGCCAGCGAGCGCTCTGCATCGCGCTGGGGATCCAGCCAGCGCAGCGTGACCGGGGCGCCATCGGGGAAGCTGGTCTGGCAGCGCAGCACCACCCAGGCGGGCTCGTCGGCACGGGTGTCGGGCGCGTTCAGCGCCTTCAGGGCGGCGCTGCGCTCGGCGCCTTTGAGCACCTCGGTGGGCACCGACGAGCGCACACCGCCCACATCACACACCGCGCGGGGTGCGCTGGTGAGCGGTTTGGCTGGCAGCACGGCCAGCACGGCCCGGGCGGCCAGCACCGAGCCTTCAGCAGGCAGCACCTGCACCAGGCCTGGTTGCGGCGGCAGAGGCTGGGCGGCGCAAGGCACCGTGGCGACCAGGGCGGCCAGCAGGCCAGAAGCGGGGGCCAGGGCCCGGCGGGTGAACAAGCGACGCATGAAATCCCTCGTACTGCGGCCCGCGTGACGGGCTTGGGGTGTTGGTGAGCGCACAGCATATCGGCGAGCGGGTGAACTGGGCCGGTTTCGCCTCACACATGGAGGTGAGCGGCGGCGGCGCGCCTGCATACAATCAGGGTCTCCCCCAAGGAGCGTTGCGACGGCTGCCCACCAGGCGCCGCCAGGCTTGGGGGCAGCGCCGGGCATCGCCCGGCGCCTGCCAACGGCGCTCACCCCCCGCCTGCACAGGTGCCCTGGGTGAGCCCGGTGCGTGCTGCAGGCCCAGATGCCCGTTTGCCCATGACCGAAGCCCAACGCCCTGTTGCCACCCCGCCGCCCATGCGCCTGTCCGGCCTGGAGCCCGTTGCCATTGGCGAAGGCAGCCTGTTCGTCAACATCGGCGAGCGCACCAACGTCACCGGCTCCAAGGCCTTTGCCCGCATGATCCTGGAAGGCCGCTACGAAGACGCCCTGAGCGTGGCCCGCCAGCAGGTGGAAAACGGTGCCCAGGTGATCGACGTGAACATGGACGAGGCCATGCTGGACAGCCAGGCCGCGATGGAGCGCTTTTTGAAGCTCATCGCCGGTGAGCCCGAGATCGCCCGCGTGCCCATCATGGTCGACTCCAGCAAGTGGAGCGTCATCGAGGCGGGCCTCAAGTGCCTGCAGGGCAAGGGCATCGTCAACTCGATCTCGCTGAAAGAAGGCGAAGCTGAATTCTTGCGCCAGGCCACGCTGCTGCGGCGCTACGGCGCGGCCACCGTGGTGATGGCCTTTGACGAGCAAGGCCAGGCCGACACCTACGAGCGCAAGGTACAAATCTGCGAGCGCGCCTACCGCCTGCTGGTCGACCGCGTGGGTTTCCCGCCCGAAGACATCATCTTCGACCCCAACATCTTCGCCATTGCTACCGGCATTGAAGAGCACAGCAACTACGCGGTCGATTTCATCAACGCCACGCGCTGGATCAAGCAGAACCTGCCGGGTGCCAAGGTGTCGGGCGGGGTCAGCAATGTGAGCTTCTCGTTCCGTGGCAACGAGCCGGTGCGCGAAGCCATCCACACGGTGTTTCTGTACCACGCCATCCAGGCGGGTCTGGACATGGGCATCGTCAACGCCGGCATGATCGGCGTGTACGACGACCTGCCGGCCGAGTTGCGTGAGCGCGTTGAGGATGTCGTGCTCAACCGCCGGCCCGACGCCACCGAGCGCCTGCTGGAAGTGGCCGAGAACGTCAAGGGCGCGGCCAAGGACGACAGCCAGCGCCTGGCCTGGCGCGCCGGCGATGTGAACCAGCGCCTGAGCCACGCCCTGGTGCACGGCATCACCGAGTTCATCACCGACGACACCGAAGAATGCTGGCAGGCCATTGCCGCCACCGGTGGCCGCCCGCTGCACGTGATCGAAGGCCCGCTGATGGCCGGCATGAACATCGTGGGTGACCTGTTTGGCCAGGGCAAGATGTTCCTGCCGCAGGTGGTCAAGAGCGCCCGCGTGATGAAGCAGGCCGTGGCCCACCTGCTGCCCTACATCGAGGCCGAGAAAAAGGCCTTGCAAGACGCCGGCGGCGACGTGAAGCCCAAGGGCAAGATCGTGATCGCCACCGTCAAGGGTGATGTGCACGACATTGGCAAGAACATCGTCACCGTGGTCTTGCAGTGCAACAACTTTGAAGTGGTGAACATGGGCGTGATGGTGCCCGCGCAAGATATCCTGGCCAAGGCCCGTGTGGAAGGCGCCGACATCATTGGCCTGTCGGGCCTGATCACGCCCAGCCTGGAAGAAATGCAGCACGTGGCCGCCGAGATGCAGCGTGACGCCTATTTCCGCGAGCGCCAGACGCCGCTGCTCATCGGCGGTGCCACCTGCAGCCGCGTGCACACGGCCGTCAAGATTGCGCCGCACTATGAAGGCCCGGTGGTGTACGTGCCCGATGCCAGCCGCTCGGTGGGCGTGTGCGCCGATCTGCTCAGCGACGAGCGCGCCAGCGCCTTCCTGGCTGAGTTGAAAGCCGATTACGAGCGTGTGCGCCAGCAGCACGCCAACAAGAAGGCCACGCCCCTGGTCACCCTGGCCGCGGCCCGCGCCAACAAGGCCCAGGTGGATTGGGCTGCCTACACCCCGCCCGCGCCCAAGTTCATCGGCCGCCGGGTGTTCAAGAACTACGACCTGGCCGAGCTGGCCCAGTGCATCGATTGGGCGCCGTTCTTCCAGACCTGGGACCTGGCCGGCAAGTTCCCCGACATCCTGCGTGACGAGGTGGTGGGCAGCGAAGCCCAGCGCGTGTTCAGCGATGGCAAGCGCCTGCTGCAACGCGCCATCGAAGGCCGCTGGATGCAGGCCCATGGCGTGATCAGCCTGCTGCCGGCCAACACGGTGGACGACGACACCATCGAGGTGTATGCCGACGAAACCCGCAGCCAGGTGTTGCTGCGCTGGAGCCCGCTGCGCCTGCAAACCGAGCGCCCGGTGATCGACGGCGTCAAGCGCCCCAACCGCAGCCTGGCCGATTTCATCGCCCCCAAGGGCACGCGGCCGGATTACATCGGCCTGTTTGCCGTCACCGCCGGCGTGGGCATCGAGAAAAAGATCGCCCAGTTTGAAGCCGACCACGACGACTACTCGTCCATCATGCTCAAGGCCATCGCCGACCGCCTGGCCGAAGCCTTTGCCGAGCGCCTGCACCAGCGGGTGCGTACCGAGCTGTGGGGCTACGCGCCCGATGAGGCGCTGAGCAACGAGGCGCTGATTGCCGAGCAGTACCGCGGCATCCGCCCGGCACCGGGTTACCCGGCCTGCCCCGACCACAGCGTCAAGCGTGGCATGTTTGAAGTGCTGGCCGCAGGGGACATCGGCATGAGCCTGACCGAGAGCCTGGCCATGAGCCCGGCCGCCAGCGTCAGCGGCTTTTACCTGGCCCACCCCGATGCCGTTTACTTCAATGTGGGCCAGATCGGTGATGACCAGTTGATCGACTGGGCCCAGCGCCAGGCCATGCCGGCCGAGCAGGCCCGCCGCGCGCTGGCACCGGTACTGGGTTGACATGATGCACCCGGCCGCAGCGCCTGCCAGCCACCTGCCAGGCGAATGCTCAGCATGACCGGCCTGCACACGCCAGCGCCCAGCCGAACGGTGGCCCTGCTGCTCAACCTGGCCCATGCCTTCGATCACCTGTTTCTGCTGATCTTTGCCACGGCCGTGGCGGCCATTGCGCACGACTTCGGCTTTGCGCGCTGGGAAGACCTGATGCCCTACAGCGTGGGCGCCTTCCTGATGTTCGGCCTGGGCTCGCTGCCGGCCGGTCGCCTGGGTGATGGCTGGGGCCGCCGGCCCATGATGCTGGTGTTCTTTGCCGGCATGGGAGCCTCATCACTGTTGGCCGCCTGCAGCCAGAACGTGTGGCAACTGGCGGCAGCCCTCACCCTGCTGGGCACCTTTGCGGCCATCTACCACCCGGTGGGCATCCCGATGCTGGTGCAGGGCTCGGCCACGCCGGGGGCCACCATCGGCATCAACGGCCTGTCGGGCAACCTGGGCATCGCGGCGGCGGCGCTGGTCACCGGCCTGCTGGTGCAAGCCTGGGGCTGGCGGGCCGCTTTTGCGGTGCCGGGCATGGTTTGCCTGGCCCTGGGCCTGGTGTTTGCGCGCATCGTGCCACCCGAGGCTGCGCCGCCTTCACGCGGTGGGCGGCGTGCGGCGGTCACCCTCAGCCGCAGCCAACTGGCCCGGGTGCTGGTGGTGATGACGGTGGCCTCGGCCACGGCTGGCCTGCTGTTCAACCTGACCACCAACGGCAATGGCCGTCTGCTGGCCGAGCGCCTGCGCGGTGTGGTCGACAACCCGGCCTCGCTGGGCCTGCTGCTGGCGGGTGTGTACGCGGTGTCGTCGCTGGCCCAGGTGGTGGTGGGGCGCTTGCTGGATCGCGTGCCGCTCAAGCGCCTGCAACTGAGCATCGTGCTGATGCAGGCCCCCTTGCTGGGCCTGGCCTCGCGGGCCCAGGGCTGGTGGCTGTATGCCGCGCTGGTGGGCGTGATGATCTTGATCTTTGGCGCCATCCCCTTCACCGATGCGGTGATCGTGCGCTACGTGGACGACCGCATGCGCTCACGCGTGGCGGGCATGCGCCTGACGATGTCGCTGGGCATCAGCTCGGCGGCCGTGTGGGCCCTGGGCCCGGTGGTCAAGGCCACCAGCTTTGAAACCCTGCTGCTGGTGATGGCCGGCATCTCGCTGTGCACCGCCACCACGCTGCTGGCATTGCCGGGCGAGCCGCAAAGGGCAGCGGCTCAGCCGAGCGCCGGGCCGCCCCAAGCCGGCTGAGTACCCGCTTGGCGGGTGGACGCGGTACTCCGCGGCCGGGTGCTTCAAGTTCCGTTCAGCGCCCGCCGGTACTGCAGCGCCTCGGCCAGGTGCGGCACGCCGATGGCTTCACAGCCGGCCAGATCGGCCACGGTGCGCGCCACCCGCAGGCTGCGGTGCAGGCTGCGGCCTGACCAGCCCAGGCGCGTGGCCGCCTGCTGCAAGAAGCGGCTGGCTGCCGCGTCCAGCGGCAGTGCTCATCCAGGCTGGCGGCGTCCAGCAAGGCATTGGCCACGCCCTGTCGGGCCATCTGCCGGGCATGGGCCTTGGCCACACGCAGGGCCACCACGGCGCTGGGCTCGGCCTGCGAAGGTGCCAGCAAGTCAGCCGGCGGCACGGCGGCCACCTCTACCTGCAGATCAATGCGGTCGATCAGCGGGCCCGACAGCTTGCCCTGGTAGCGCAGCACCTGATCGGGCGTGCAGCGGCAACTGCGCCCGGCCACCTGCGCCCCCAGCCAGCCGCAAGGGCAGGGGTTCATCGCCGCCACCAATTGAAAGCCGGCCGGAAACTGCGCCGAGCGGGCGGCGCGCGAGATGGTGATTTGCCGCGTCTCCAGCGGTTCGCGCAGGGCCTCCAACGCCGAGCGGGGGAACTCGGGCAATTCATCCAGAAACAGCACGCCGCCATGGGCCAATGAGATCTCGCCCGGGCGCGGTGGCGATCCGCCGCCCACCAGGGCCACCGCACTGGCGCTGTGATGGGGTGACCGGTGCGGCCGCTGCCGCCAGCGCGCTGCATCAAAGCCCCCCGGGGCCAGGCCGGCCAGTGCGGCAGCGGCCAGGGCCTCGTCGTCGTCCATGGGTGGCAGCAGGCCCGGCAGGCGCTGGGCCAGCATGGATTTGCCGCTGCCCGGCGGGCCCACCATCAACAGGCTGTGGCGGCCGGCTGCCGCCACCTCCAGGGCGCGGCGGGCGGCGGCCTGGCCGCGCACGTCACGCAAGTCTGCCCCGGCTGGGGCGGGCGTCTCGGGCGGCGGCGGCGTGATGGCCAGCGGCTGCGCGGCATCACCCGGCATCATGGCCTGCACCACATCCAGTAGATGGCGGGCGCCGCACACCTGCACCGCGCTGGCCCGGGCGGCCTCTTGCGCGCTGGCCCAGGGCAACACCAGGCGGCGCGGGCTGCCTTCGCGCTGCACGGCCAGGGCCAGCGCCAGGGCGCCGCGCACCGGCCGCAACTCACCGGCCAGGGACAACTCGCCGGCAAACTCACATTGCGCCAGGCGCGCCGCATCCAGTTGGCCATCAGCAGCCAGGATGCCCAGCGCGATGGCCAGATCGAACCGGCCGGACTCTTTCTGAAAACAAGGATAATAAATGCGAACATACCAGATGAATATTCGCAAAGAAGCCCTTCGCGACCTTGCTCTACGCCGGCAGCGCCTTGTGGAGGCGCTAGCTTGCTTTGAGGGGCAACAGGTCCCACACCACAAGCTGGGAAGGTCAATCTTCCCTCCCGTGCGACAGCCGTCCATGTATGGGCGCGGCAACACGGGGGAGGTTCATTGCTACAAGGCAGGAGGACTTGTTCATCACGAATCCGCAGTGGAGCGGGACTTCTTCCGGATCATGGAGTGGGACTACACGGTAGACACCTTCGTTGTCCAACCCTTCCAGGTTCCCTACAAGCGCGCCGACGGCCGACCCACCACGTATACCCCTGACTGCTTTGCAATCTCGTACAAGTTATTCATAGGCACGGCACCCAAGTATGAGCCAACGGCCTTCGAGATCAAAACCCGGGATGATTTGAGAGAGAACTGGGAGGATTTGAAGCCAAAGCTTCGCGCAGGTCGCAATTTCCTCGCGGAAGGTGGCTTTAGGTTCCGACTCCTGACAGAGAACCGCATCAACCAAGTATTCCTGACGAACATCACCTTCCTGCTGAAGTTCAGAGGGCCACGGTTCATGCTGAGGACTCCAGCCGAGGCCAAGGTCATTGACCGTCTCATGGCGTACATCAGAGGCAAAAGCGATGCTGACTTCACGCCTCGTGAGGTCCTTGACAATTACGGGGGCCCAGAGACTCGGGAACAAGTCATCCCGTGGATGTGGAACCTCTACGCGGACTACGTCCTGCACTGTGACTTGCTGGTCCCATTGACGCTGGACACCGTCTCATGGCGACGAGGCGACGCTGGCGAAGGATTCGCAAACGCTGGCTCCCCTGACTTTCGTGCGGATTGGAGGCAACCCGAAAATGACTGGCGTCGTTAGTCTGCACCCAGGCGCCTTGGTGGCGCTGGATGACGGGGGAACCTACCTCGTTGTGAAGTTCCGGTCCGCCGAGGCGGTCCTTTTGGAGCACCGGGAAACATTCAGGCGCAAGGTTGTACCTTTGGAAGAAATCCGGGCTGTTTCTCCAGTCGCGGACGACACCCAGGATGTGGAACCGGAGAATGTCACAGACGAACGTTGGGAAGCGGCGAAGGAGAAGTTTGACGCCATCAAGCGCGTCGAGGAACTTGGCGGTGGTGCCGCCAACGTGAGGGCCGTGGCCGCTGATATCGAGGTGCATCCAGCAACTTTGTACCGCTGGATCAAGGACTACGAGAAGTCCAGGCGAATCACTGACCTCTACCGTCAACAACGCTCGGACATCGGCAAGACCAGGATGGGTCCTCGCCAGGAGGCGATGATGCGTCGGGTCATTCGTGACTTCCACCTGTCTGACGAGCGCCCAACCATCACGGCATCTCACATCGAACTCGAACGTAGGTGCAGGCTTAAGAAGATTGACATCCCGTCTCTGGACACGTTCAAGACACGGATTGCGATGTGTCCTAGCTGAACCGCCCCGGCTTTTGAGGAGGCTCCATTCTCTGAGAGGATTGAGCCATGAAGAAGTCGAGCAAGTTTTCACCTGAGGTCCGAGAGCGGGC
>Ga0228698_1000262_pt1 | contig 45332 bp, 64 predicted proteins | sample McNCre117_Aug_MG_FD_178015 | JGI IMG/M metagenome (GOLD analysis project Ga0228698, IMG submission 178015) | Freshwater microbial communities from McNutts Creek, Athens, Georgia, United States - 1-17_Aug_MG | ecosystem: Environmental > Aquatic > Freshwater > Creek | place: USA: Georgia... | reverse complement strand
ACTGCGCGCGGCACTTCGCGAGCGCCACCTCGACCGAAGCCAAGCGCATCACCACATCGTCGACCGTGAGCTTGCCCGCCGGCACCGTCCACTCGGGCACGCAATCCTCAGTCAATCGGGCCGGGATGGGTTTCACCACCGGCACCGGCACCTGCACCGGTCGGTCTAGATAGACCGTCCCCGGCCCGTGCGCGCACGCCGTCAGCGATAGCAGGGCACACGCTGCCAATGTCCGTATTGAGTAGCTTGTCACAGTCTGTACGTTCAAGGTCGGTCACCTCGTTCCGTTTGATTTGGTCGGCGCGTTCCTCGATGAGCTTGGCCCGCGCTGCGGCGCGCGACGCCGCAGCGAGCGCAGGGGCCTGTGGCGTGGCCAACGCCTGCCACCGCTGCACCGCCTCCTCTAGCATCACCACATGCGCCTGTGAGAGCCGCACCGCCGTGTGCGCGGTGTTGAGTTCCGTGTGCGCGTCGTCGAGGTCGAGCAAGGCGCGATTGAGCCGCCACGATTGCACGCCGGCCACGAGCGCGAGCACGAGGATGCAGCCGAACAAAATGGCGCTCAACTTGGGCACTCCCGGGATGGACAGCCCGAACACGTTAGCCGCCCTCGGCGAGCACGATGGCGAGCACGCCCGCCGCGAGCGGCCCAACCACGGCGATGATTTCCGACAGCGCGGTGCCGAGCCTTGGGGCGAGCCCGACGAGCGCAATGCCGAACCCGGCCCACGAGCTTGGTTCTTTCATTCGGTCGACGATGTACTGCAAAATTTTCCGGGTTTTCTCTTTCACGTCGCGCCCTCTCTGTTGCGTGTCAACCTTCGGTCCACTCGCCCGCGCGCAGCCACCCGTGCCACGCGCTTACGACCTTGCCCTTTTCCATTTCCGTGGCGAATACCTGCGGCTTAACCGTTATCGTCCCGTCGTCGTGCTCGACGACGCTGTGATGTCGGAGCGTGCCGAATAGCCCGTTGGGCGTGCGCACGAACCACAAGCCGCGAATGCGCGGCTCCGCGTCGGGCGCCGTTACGCGGCCATACGCACCCGGCGGCCACTCATCGAATGGTGGCGAGGTGAGCCAGCCGTCGGCGTCTGGAAATATCCGCGTCCCTTTCACAGACGCGACCGCATCGCCACGGCGTCCGGGTGTTCGCAGTGCGGCAACTCGTGGAAGGGTGCACCGGGCTCGCCGTACCACTTGAGGCCCGCGCGCTTGGCCACGGCAGCCGCACGCGACCACAGCACAAAATCCGCGCCTGTGCCGTTCCAATCCGGCTTGCCGTTCAACATCGGCACGAAGTCGAACGCCAGCGACGCGGGGCGCCCTTCAATCGTGAAATTGTGCGCCGACTGGCCCGCCTTCGCGTTCGTGACGATGTTTCCCGGCGCGGTGCGGCCCTGCGCGTAGAGCAGATTTTGTTCCTGCCCGCTGCGCCATGTGCAAGTGACGAGCACGTCGAGGTGCTCGTTGGCCCACCCGACAATGCAGGCGCGCAGCATCGGTTGCAGGATCGGGTGGCAATCGGTGACGAGTCGCGAAGCCATATTAATTGACCTTCTTGGCGTAGGCGTCGAGCCGGTCGAGTGCGGCCTCGTCGCGGTCTAGGCGCTTGCTGATTTCCGACTGCATGGTCGCAATGCGCGCGAGTTCGGCCTCGATGCGCGCCTCGCTCGCGGCGTGCTCGTCGTTGTGCTTTGTCCAAACGTTTTTGAGTTCGTGAACTTCGCCGATGACGCTGTCGCCCATCATCTTGACGACGCCGGCCCACATACCAAACATGCCAGTCAGTACCACGACGAGCAGCTTGGACACGGGAACGGGCGCGACGACGCGCCGCACGATTTCCTGCGTATCCTCGAAACTTGGGAACTTGTTGCCGCGCACTATTCATCCCTCGCGCCGTGGGCCTAGGCGGCCTCGCCGTCACCGGGGGTGGTGACGGCGAGGGGTTGAGCTACAGCGGCTTGCCGGACGCCGGAGGGCCCTTCCCGCCACCCGGGCCGGAATTGGCCGAGCCCGTGTTGCGGTTGGCGAGCCAGAGAATGAGCCCGACCGCGGCGAGCAAGCCGAGCAGCGTGAGCACCAAACTAGTCGTCATGGGGTGTTTTCCTGTGCAGGGGTGGAGACTTCGGGCGCCGGCATGGCCGGCGGCATCGACGGGGGCGGCACCCACGGCGGCGCCATCGTCGTCGCCACGGCCGCGCGCTGCTGGATCGCGAGCGACGCGTCGAGGGCTTCGATGACGTGGGGCGGGATCGGGCCGAGCCATGCGACGACATCGGCCTCGGTCAGTTCCGCGAACGGCGTGAACGTGGCCGGGTCGGGCGTCGTGAGGTCGGCGTAGCCGCTGAAAACGGCAGTGCGCTCGCCGTCGCTGCCGACGATGGAGTAATTGACGCGCGTGACGACCTCGGCTAGAGGGCCCGCGGCCGGCAGTACGTGCAAATCGTGGATCGTGTGGCGGTAGGTGTTGGGCATTGTTATGGCCTAAACATGGGGTGGATTTTGTGGAGGGCATTGGCCACGTCGTACCCGGTGTGGCCGTCGGTGACTCCCACGTCGGTGAGCTTGCCGCGGTGTGCGTGCTTGCCCATCGTCGTGCGCGCGTCATAGAGGTGAGGCAGTGGCACCCATGTGTCGGGCGGCTCGACGTGGTCGTCAAGCAACACGACAACATGGTGCCCCGCTCCCGCGGGGCCGTGGCTGCCGAGGTCGATGCCGTGCCAGTGGCCGACGTTCAACTCGCCACTCGGCATGTGAGCGTCCGGCACGATGTAATAGCGTTTCATGGCTTCGGATTGTGTGAGAGCAGCCGCTTCGGGCCGAGGTAGTACAAATGAGGTTCCGGCAGTTCCAGCGAGACGACGCTCGCCGGATCGTTGCGCAGAAATAGGCCAGTCACTTCGGCATGGTTGCCGTCGGTGCGCAGCAATTCCCCGAGGCGCAACTCGTCGGCTCGCACGAGGTCGCCGCGCACTGAATAGAACGCGTGATCGGGGCTCACGATAACCACGCCGGCCCGGTCGACCTCGACCACCACCCACCGGCTCATCACCCACCGACTCAGGGCCGTAATGGGCTGCGGGCCCGACGGTGTCGGGAGCATGTCGCCAATGCGAAGTTCGCCCGCGGGAGTGATGACGCCGTCGGCGAGTTCGACGAGCGTGTCAGGGTGAGGGCACCCGCCTCCACCCCCGCCACCGCTGCCCGTTCCCGATGTCGTCGTCGTGATGATGAAAGAGTTCAGCGGGATATTGCCGCGGGCGTACATCGTCGCCGCTGCCGTGGCGCTACCCGCAAACGGCTGCGCAATAGCAGGGCTGCCGGTGCCGCCCGTCGGCCACGAAACCGTGCCGCTACTGCCGCCCGAGTCGGCCATGTAGGGATATACCTTGTAGCTCGTGCCCACTGAAAGACTCGATATCGACTGGCTGCCAGATGAAATCGTGATGGTCGTGCCGTCGGCGCGGTACACCGTAATCGCCGGCCAGCTAATCGCCACGGTCGTCGTGGTGCTCGCGTACGTGAACGACTGCGCCGGGATGGTCGGGGGTAGCGAGCCCTTGGCCAGTACACCCGCCTTGGTCGGGTCCACCGAGCCACTCGTGAGTGCCGTGCCGAGCACACGCGCGTACGTCGAACCGTCCGCGATGTTGTCGACGTTCTGGTTGGTGTGGATCGCCTCACTAAAGTCGATGGTCGGCCGACCGGCATTGATGCGAGTGCCGAGCACCCGCTTGTACGTCGAACCATCCGCGACGTTGTCGACGTTCTGGTTGGCGTGGATCGCCTCGCTAAAATCGAGCACGGGGCGACCGGCATTGACTCGTGAAGCGAGCGTGCGCGCGTAGGTCGTGCCGTCGACAAGCGCATCGGCACCGGCCCCGTTGGACGGGATAAAGACTCGGCCACCATTTGCGACCACGACCGTGGTGGACGCGGCGCCCGGGTCCGATGTGTTCGCGCCCGAGTACACAAACGTGCCATTAACCGGCGCAGTCACATCGAGCGTCGGGCAATTGTAAACGTTGAGATAGACGAGCAAGTCCCACGCCGTATTTCCGGCGCTCGTGGAGCCGCCGTGCGCGACGAGCTTGACCCCGTAGACCGACGCGCCGCCGCTCGCCGTCTCGGTGAAGAAAACGCCCGACAGGTTCGGTGCACCCGTACCGTCGCCACATCGCACCGTGATGGTCGTTGTGGCGGGCGTGTTCTGTCCTGACGAATACTGCGAACCGCCATGGATCGTGAACGAGAAAGCCGTGCCCCAATTGGCAAACGTCAACGTTCCGAGGTTCACCCACTGCGGCACGCCGCTGCTGAGGGTGATGGTGTAATTGGTGCGCGCGACGCGGCCGGCAGTTCCGTCGGCAACGTTGTCGAGGTTTTTGTTGGTGTGGATCGACTCACTAAAGTCGATGAGCGGACGGCCCGCGTTTACGCGAGTGCCGAGCGTGCGCGAGTAAGTTGGGCCGTCGGACACGAGTGAATCGAGAGGCACCGACTCCTCGATTCTAATGTCGGTCGCGTCCATGCTCCCGACGCTGCCGCCCCAATTCAACAGGATTTGCGGCGATACAAACGCGTAACTCGACGACACAGAAAATACAGCTTGGTAGTGCGTCCACGTCGACGGCACTGTTACCGCCTCAATTCCCAATGCCACCTCAGCGCCGCCACTCGTCGAGGTAGCGGTCGGCGGGTAGACAACGGTGCGTAGATAAAGGCGCCCATCGGCCCCATTGCTACGCACCCACGCCGAAATTCGATATTTCTTATTCGGGTCCGCGGGAATGAGCTTCGCGTTGATGCTGCGGCTATTCACACCCCCGCCAGTGCGGAGGCACGAATTGCCCATGGTGCCGTCCGTGATCGCTGTGACGGTCGCGGGCGGGTTGCTCGACCAGCCCGACCACGCACTTTGATCTTGACAGCCGGGGTCGTCATTGAGCGGAGCGCCCTGCCGCGCAACTATTAGGTGCGCATTGTTTATTGCTGCGGCTGCTACCAGAGTCGACGAGTTCGCCGTCGTGACTTGGTTGACAGTAGCGAACGCGCCCTTGTTACTGTGGATCGACTCACTAAAGTCGATGAGCGGTCGGCCTGCATTCAACCGACCGAGCAGCGGGCGGCCGTAGGTCGTGCCGTCCGGTATTGCGTCGAGGTTGGCCGGCGACAATAGCTGTTGGATTGTCTTTTCCTGCCCGTTCACCTCCTCGAAAGCCGGGCGCGCGAGGTACAGCACAACGCCCGCGGTCGTCGTGTAGTAAAGAAACGCGCGATGGGTCTGATATGTCTTTCCCGGTATCTGTTTGAACTCGACGCCGACGTTGACCTTGGCGCCCGTGGTCGGGTCGTAAATGCCGGACACGTTGGTGCCGCTGCCCGAGTACCCGGAGCCGTGGATAATGCCAACACTCAAGTACCAACGATTTGGAACGAGGGCGCCTAAGCCCAACGAATTAAAATACGGGTTGCCGTTGAATGCCCCCGAAAGGTCGTTGGTCGCCGACTGGCTGCACCCGTGATAAAGGTTTCCCGACACCGCACCCGTGGCGCTGTAACGCATCCACACGAGCGACCGGTAGGTTTTGGTCGGGTCGAGCCCTTGAATGTCACCCGTGTCGCCATTCACCCATCCGCCGTCGGCGTTGTTGGTCGCATTGCCTGCGCCTTTCCATAGCGGTTCGGATGTGCCGTAGGGGCCGAGCGGTTCGGAGCCGGTGCCCCCGAGCACGATAGTGTTGAGTCCGATGGGGCCATTCGGCGCGTAGTTGCCGAGGTTGCTCGACATCGCACCGAGCACCCACGCGCGTGAATTCAGGAAATTAATCGGCGCTTTGCTAACCGAAACCGTGCCTGTGAACGTGACGCCCACGACGCTCGCGCCGCGCGTGTAAATGCTGCTGTCCATGTACAGCGTCTTACCGGGCGCGACCACACTGCGCAGTAGCGTGCCATTCTTAAAGTACGTGACGGCGTTGCCGTCGTAATGGATCGAAAAGGCGTCGTTGGTCGAGTAGGTTCCGAATGCGCCGACGTTGGCATTGCTTTCATAGATGTTGAGAGCGCCGCCCGGCTGCATGTAAATCGCAAAATCAATTCCCGATATGCTCTGACTTGCCGTCGGGTTGGTGCTGAGTCCAACGGCCACGTCGGCCGTGGTCTGCCCCGCCCTAAACGAAAGCGTGCACCCGGCACTGTAGCTGTCGGTCGAGTAGCAATCCGAATCCCACGCCAACGTGCTGCCCGCAGCCTTGGAAATCGTCGAGCCATTGACGACGCAATAGGTGCGCGGCACAAACTGATGCGTGCCGGCCGTCGAGGTCGTGGCCGCGGGAAGGGCCTTGCTGTAGGCCGTCACGCTCGCGAGGGATTCGTATGCCTTGCCGTAGATGTTGAACGAGACAAACTTAAAATAGATCGTCGTGCCGGCGAGGCCCGGATCGAGCGGCACGCGGAAAAGGCCCGCGTCGATGCGCGCCCAATTCGTGCCGGCCGAGTGCGCGGCAATCGTTGACCCGTACTGGCCGCGGTGGAAATAGCCGAGGTTGTATTGGCCGGCGCCGGCGAGGGTGCAGTCGCGATAAGCGACGATTTCCCCGTCGACGTACACGAGCGTGTTGAGCGTGTCCACGTCGGCCTGCGACCCGGCCGACATGGTCTGACTCGTGTTGACGAGTTGGAGTTGCAGCGAGCTTGTGGTGTCGGGGTCGGCCGAGTTCGATGCGAACGTCGAGCGCAGCGTGCCGTAGCGCGAGCCGCCCGATGTCATGGAGCCGACCTGCACGTACGTCACATTGTCGGTCGACATGTAAACGTCGCAGCCGCCCCACAGTGCGGACGTGCCGCCCACGGCCACGCCAACCTGATAGCCGCCCGAACCCGACACGAGCGCGGGCGGCATAACGAACATGACAGGGGCCGAGACGCTGCCGGGGCTCGCGAGCGTGTTGGCCGCGTATCCCGCGGCAGAATCCCAACTGTATTGCGGCGCGTGGCCGGGTCCGAGGGGCAGCTCCTCGACCACAAGCTCAAGCTCGTCGTCTGCCGTGTCGCGTACTTCGGTGACGCGGCACAACGCATTGGACAGGCCAAGCGCGCTTTCGTACAGCGCGACCACGTCGCCGGGCTCAAGCAGCGAATAGTCGGCGCGAACCTTGAAAGTGTATTGGTTGCGGTAGTAAAGGCCGCGCTGCAAAAGTAGCTGCGCTACCAGACGCGCCACGGTCGTCGACGTGATGCTGTGAAAGGATTCCGTCGGCGCGACACGCTCGCCGTATAGCGCGATGTTCTGCGCGTCACTGGCCTCGGCAATGGCCACGTTGTACTGGTTTGCGCTGTCGAGGTACTCGATGCGGACCTTGTTGAACGTGTCCGATGCGGGCTTGCGGGAAACTTTTACCGGCTCATCGTCGTCGGCCAAATAGTCATCATCGGTGAACGTGTAAATGGGCGTGTTTATGCTCGCGCCGTTGCCGTTCGTTGGCGTGTACGTGACGCTGTTGGCCGTGATGGACGTGTCGCCGTACGGGATGATGTGCAGCAAGCCGGCCGACCACACGGCCGCGCTGTTGGTGATCCGCAAAATTTCGGTCACGAAATCGGCCGCGGCTCTCTGCGTCAATTCGGCCGGCGACAGCTTGATGCCGAGCGCGGTGCAGTACGTCGCGAACGAGTCCGCGCTCGCACCCTGCCAGTACGTGTCAAGGTAGGGGAAGCTCGCGCCGTGCGTCGCGTGCGTGAGGTAGTCGACGAGGATATTGGTGGGCGTCGCGCCCGCGGTGCCGTTGTACAGCGCGGACACTTCAAACGTCATGTTTTGAAGCGCGGCACTGTTCCCCATTTGCCAGCCGCCCGAACACACGTACGCGGTGCCCGAGTAGCCGATGGCCTGCGCCGAGTGGTTGGTCGTCATGTACGACCAAGTCGATTGCGCAATGGCGCCCGTGAATAGCGTTAGGTTCTGGTTGGCGATGCTCGCGTCGGTGCCCTTGTCGATGAATACCGACACCACGCTCGCAATCGGACCCTCGCACAGCGCCATAATGATGGCCGCGCTGTAGGTGTACGACGTTGACGAGCCGCCACCGCCACCCTTGCCGCCCTGCGACTGCGTGTGCGGCGTGGCCTTAAAGTCGCCATACCACACGAGCACGGCCGGGATGCGCGTCTGCCCGTACACGAGCGGCACGGGCGAGCCATAGGCGGCCGAATTGATCTGGATGGCGTTGAGGCGCTTTTCGGTCGTCGACTGTCCACCACCGCCGCCGCCACTCATGTCGTCACCCGCCAATAGCTGTCTAATCTGTGGTCGAGCATCCGTACCTCGGCGAGTTCAACGTTGCCGTGGGGTTTGTATGCGTGAATCATCAGGCCCGGCTCGACGACGATGCCGCCGTGCGCCGGGTGCCTGCCGAAATTGAATACGGCGATATCGCCGGGCTCACCGGCCACGCCCTTGGGCATTCGCTCGGCGTACTTGCCAAGCCACCCGAGGTACAACGGCTCATCTCGGTGCATGTACCAATCGGACGTGTAGTTGCCGACGTTCGGCTTTTCAATGCCGAGGGCGTTGCCGTACACCTCGATAAGCAGCATCCCGCAGTCGACACCAATGCCCTTGAGGCGGCCCATGTGCACGTACGGGGTGCGCAGCCATTCCCGGGCCTCTGCGACCACGGCATCGACTTGTGCGGGCGTCATGCGCGGTAGGCTCCCGGCAGGCTGCCGGGCACGCGCGAGCCGCCACCGGGCACGCCCTGCCCTGCGATGGTCGGCGCCGGGGCCTTGATGGTGCCACCGTCGTAAATCGTTTCAGGCACCGGCACGTACGGGAACCCGCCGAAGTGCGCGAGGTTGCTAAATTTCGACGAGCACGTTGCCTGCACCTTGTCGCAGCCCGGGACAATCGTAAACGTGTCCCCGGTGGCCGGGGTCGATAGCAGGGGCGCGACGAGCGTGAGCGTGCCGTTGGTGTTGCTGTGGGCTTTGACCGTGGCCGAAAGCCCGTTGTTGGCGCCGCTCGTGAACGTGATAACGCCGAGGGCGTAGTAGTTCGCCGCGGCGGCGAGGTTCGTGGTGAACGTGGCTTGTGAGTTCGGCCCGGTCGCCGTGACGGCGCCCGCCGTCGTGTACGTGGCCTTGACGAGCCCACAGCCTGCGTCAAATAGGGAGTGGGTGCAGCCGGACTGCAATAGGTTGCGCGGCATTTGAACGTTGAGCAACGCAAGGTCCGACTCGACCGAAATTTTGGCCGACTGCCTGCCCGCCGTAGCTTCGGAAACTCGCCCGGTGAACCACGGCACGGATTCGTTGTTTGTGTTCACGGCCAGCCCGCTCGCGGGCTTCTGCATGAACACCTTGGACATGGTGACGCGCGCACCGTCGAGGTATCCCGCGCGCACGGCCTGCAATAGCCCGACGCCGCCCACCGTGAGCGGGGTCGGCGCGTCGGCCTGCGGCGCGAGGGTCAAGTCGAGCGTCTGCACCTCAAGGCCGAGTTTCTGCGACACGGTCCCGCGACTGATGATGACGTTGGCGCCATAGGTGTTTGCGCCGACCGTGAGCGGGAGGTCGTAGTCGGTCAACCGTATCGTCGTGCCGCTCGTGAGCGCGATGTCGTACAGTTCGGCCTTGACGTACTGACTCGACGCGAGCGCGGCGAGCGTGTTGGGTCCTGCGGCTTTCACAGCTTCACCGAGCGGAATTTGAGTTTTTTGAGTTGCCAGAATCGGGACAGGATTTCCGTGAGGTTTAACTCGTCATCCTGAAACCGGCACCGGTAGTAAAAGGCGCCCGTCCAAATGATCGGGGCCGCGGCCGGGGGCGCCGTCGTGAACGTCACCAAGCCGGTACTCGACAGGGCGTAGTCGGTCACACTGACGGTGGCCGTCGTGGTGGGGATGTACGTTGTGGCAGCGGCAGCCGTCTCCATTTGCGCGCCCCAAGCGTAAAGGCCGCTCGTGCCGTCACCCGTGTAAATTTCCTGCGTCGTGCCTACGTTGCAAACGTTGACGCGCAATTCAAGGGTGGTCGTCGAGGCGCTCGTCACCGTGACCGAACACCGATACGCCCCGCCACCTGCGGCCGTGATCGCGGCAGACCCCGCCGTCCAACCCACCCCGGTCAACGTTGACAACGTGACGGTGCCGGCGGAAAGGTCGAAAATCGCGACGTAGCCGTTGCCGGACCCGTCATGCACCCAAACCTGCGCCTTGCTGCGCCCGGACGGCTGAAGGTAGAGGCTGCCGGTGTACGTGATCGGCGAGGCCGCTTTGCCCCACGACTGACTAATAAAGTGCTGATTGTTGGCGGTGCTTTCGACGATTTTGTCGGCGGTAGCGGTTCCGTCCGGCGCCGTCGCAGCATTCGCCGTGACAGTGGTTTGAAATTTGGTCCACGTCGCGTTGTCGAGGGTCTGACTCTGCAACGCCAAGTTTGTGCGCGGGCCCTGATATTGCAATGCCGTGCCGCGGTAGTCGCCGAAGGTCACGTACACCGCGGGAGTGCCGTTCAAGTTTTGAACGGCTTCCGGCCAGCCTTGCCCGGTCGCGTCTTTGTAAGTCGCGCTAAGTTGAAACGCCCGCGTTGCGCCGTCGCCCGTGCCGAAGTTCTGCGCCGTGACGCTGTTGAAATACGGGTCGGTGTAAAGGAACGTGTCGAACCCGCCGTTGAGGGCGTTGAAAAAGCCGACGATGATTTTGAGGTCCGAGGTGGCGAGGTCGTCGCGCAGCACTTCGTAACTCAGTTCCCACACGATGCGCGGGTAAGCGCGCTTAGCGATGGCCGTCTCCTTTCCGGACATGGCCTCCTGTACCTGCGTGCGCCACTGCGGCGAACGGTTGGCGATGAGTTGGATTCCCTTGAGGCCGGTGGGGAAAACGAGATTCGACATTACTGCCCCCAACTACGGCGCACGGCCGCGCGTAGTTCCTTTTGGAACGCGTGCGAGTTCACCATCGACCTCACGCTCGCGCCGTCCACGGCCGACAGGTGCACATGAATCGGCGAGCTACCCATGCCGCCACCGCTCGCCAGCGATTCGCGCAGCGGGTCGGCAATGTGTGCGGGTAGGATCATTTCTCGCGCGTGCGTCTGCACGAGCGGGTTGACGCCGGACGGGATGTCAAAGCCACCGGAGGCCGCGAGGCCCGCACCGAACGCGAGGGCCGACGCCGACATCGCGGCACCGAAGGCCGGCGCACCGATGTCGATGGGCCAAGGAGCCGCGGCGAATGACGCGACGCCCGCAGCGCCCGCCTCGGCTGCGCGTGCGCCGATGTTGCTGGCGGCCTCGGACTTGACGCCGATCATATTCATAATGCGCTGTGCGAGCCACTTGGCGGCAATCTGCGCGAGGATCTGCGAAACGGTGTCAAGGATCGCGGAGAAAAGCCCGCGAATGGTTTGGCCGAGCGACTGCGTGCCCTTGAGGAACCCGGCCAGCACGTTCGCGAATCCCGACTGCAACCCTTGGTAAAACTGGGTGTAGTATTTTTGGCGCTCTTTGATTGTCGCGCGGTCGAGTTCCGACAGCTTCGCGGCGTGCTCTGTCTCTAGCGCCAGAATTTCCGCATTGATGGCCGCGAGCTTTTTGGGGTCGCGGTCGGGGTCGTTGGCCTCTAGCGTGAGCTTGTCGACGAGCGCGGCGCGCTTGATGTTGAACCGCTCGGCCTCGGCCTGCCGCTCGACTTCAAGCATTTGCGTTTCGGTGGCGCGTCCGAGGTCAACGAGCAGCCGCGCGTCGGCCACCCGGGCGTTGACATCCGCGAGCGCCACGTTGCGCTGCGCGGCGGCAGTCTGTTCCTTGAGCGCGAGCACGGTGGCCGCGGCCTGCCGCTCGGTGTCGACGACGGCCTTGAGGGCCTCTTTGTACTGCGTCGAGTTCTCGCCATAGATCCCCTTGAGGCGGTTGGCGAGGTCGCGCTCGACGGCGAGGCGCGCGTCGGTGTTGTTTTTGAAGGCCGCTTCCCGAACCTTATAGCTCGCAATTTCCTCGGCCCACGTCTGCCGGTCGATGGCGAGCTTGGTTTCGGCGACCTTCGTGTCGAGGGCTTTGTTCTCCTCGACGCTGTTACCCTTGGCTGCGCGCAACCGCTGCCAAAATTGCAACTCCATTTGCAGACTGTATTGGTGATCCTCGCCGCGCAGGCGCTCGGATTCCTGATAGCCCGCTTTCTCAATAGCGAGCCGCTCGGACCACTCGGACATGCGCGACTTGTTCGGGTCCTCGCTAGGGGCCTGCGCCTCAAACATCGGCTTAGAGTCGCCCGCCGGCTTGGCGAACAACTTGTCAATCATGCCCTGCGCTTTCTTCTCGATGGACCCGATATCGGCGTCCATGTCCGAGAGAATCTGACGAGCGCCGGAAAAGTCGCCGTGCAACGCCGCACCCGCTGCGGCCATGAGGCCGCCGATGTGCGTTCCGAGGGCGGCGAGCCCCGAGCCGAGATTGATGGCCACGACGGCGACATACTTGAGCGCCGTGCCGAATACCTCGCCGATCTGCGGAGCAACCGAAGCGAACGCGGTGCCCACGCTCGTCATCACCGGGAGCAGCGCATTGCCGAGTTGCAGCGTGAGCGACTTGCCGACGAGTTCCACGTCGGCCATCGACTCTTTGTACTTTTTCGCCATGGCCGCGCCCTCGGGCCCGACCTTGAGCCCGAGTTGTGTGGCGCGCGCTTCGGCCTCGGCCATTTGCTCGGCCGTTAGCTTCATCAGCGGCTTGACTTCCGCCCACGCCTTGCCGTAGGTCGCAAGGCCAAGGCGGTTTTGCTCAATGGGGTCGTGGATCGCGACTAGCTTGGCATTAAGGTCGGTCATCACATCGGCGAGTGGCCGATGCTTCCCCGCCGAGTCGAGCACGTCGACGCCGAGCTTGCGGAATGTCTCGGCGTGCGTCGATATCTGTTTAGACATCTTGACCGACGCACTGAGCACGGTGTCGTTTTCAACACCGATGCGGTGCAGAGCCACCTGCCATACGCTCGCTTGCTCGGTCGACACACCGAGGGCCTTGGCGAGTTTGAGCGATTCGGTTTGCCAGTCGCCGGCCGACTTGACGATTTTTTTGATGGCCTCGCCGCCCATCGCCATGCCGGCGAAGGCGGCGAACATCCCCGAAATCTTGCCGAGCGTCGATCCGATGGACTCGATGTGCGTTTTGATTTCGTTGACCGAGCCGCGCACCGATGCCTCGGCGCGCTGCATACCCGCGACTAGGCCCGACTCATCGGCACCAATGCCAAGTTTTACGTCGTCGTCTTTCGCCATGGGCAGAGCCCTTCCGGTATTGGTTTGCGCAACGTGCCCTCAACCGCGCCCGGTACAAGCGCGAGCGAGCCGGTATCATTCTCGTCGGTGCGGTTCGCCGCCTCGGTGCGCGGCTTGATGCCGAGGAACGATTGCACCATGTCGCGAAGTGCGGGCCGTTCCTTTTCATACCGGGCCAGTGCGACCATCGAGGGGATATCCCACTCGTGCCACGCTTGCAGCGGCGTGCACCCGGTAACGACAACGATGTGCGTGACTACATCGTCGATGTCGACGGATCGCTCGCCGCTGCTATCCGCCGCATCATTTTTCCCAACGATGCCGCCAGCCCCGAGACGTTGACGACGATGTCGAGCAAGTCGACGTAGTTGCCCGCGTCCACCCAGTCAAGCGCATCCTCGACGGTCACGTCGTCGTAATTGCGCCGCAGCGAGTGGTACACGAGCGTCGCCACAAACTCGATGTCGGGAATGGAGTTGCCTCCAAATACCGTGTTGAGTTCGTTGCGGTACTGTTTGAACGTCGCGGCATTGATGGGCGCGAGCACACGCTCGCGCCCACCGAGTTGCACCGCTGTGCCCGGAACCTTGAGCGTCATTCGGACACGGCCCAGTCGAACACGTTGCCCGACGAGTCGGCGAAGCCCTCGAAATCGAACTCAGGGAGCAGGAAGTCGTCGAGCTTGCTGGCGAGCGTGAGCTTGGTGCTGATGGCGTTGCGCAGGTAAATCGCAAGCGTTTTCCCGCTGTACGGGAAATAGAGGTCAGCCGAAAAGCTCGGCGCGTAGCCCATAAGCACGTTCTGCACCGTCGACTTTTTCGCCGTCGTGCTCGTGGCCGTGTACTGGTACGAAATAAACACGGTCTTTGTGGTGTCGGCCGACGCAAACGTATACACGCCCGCCGCCACGCTGTACTGCCCCGTCGCAGGCGCCGAGGCCACGCGCGTCATCGGCACGCCGTTGGAATCCTTGACACCGAGGTCACGCGCCCACGTACCGGAGCCCGGCACGCTCGGGGTGATCTGGTACGGGGTGCCCGGGATCGCAGCGCCCGTCGTGTCGTACACGTCCGACAGAATGCCGCTCGACACCGTCTGACCGAACACGACCGAATTGAGCAGCGCGCCGTTTAGCTGCGCGGCCTTGGCCTTGCCGGACACCTTGCCCTTGCCGCGGCCGACGGCCACCGGAAACTGGTTGGAGCCATACAGCGGCTTGTTTTCAAAACTGATGTCGAGCGACACCTCCTGCAACTTGCCGAACTCCACCGGGGTGGGGTTGGCGATGGCGGTGCCGGTCGAGTCCGTGAGGGGCGTGCCAATGAGTACACCGGCACCGAAAGCGAATTGCATGGCTATTTACCTCTAGGAAAGAATGGCCAACGACGTGGCCGGTGTGATGTATCGAAACCGATACCGAACCTCAACGATGCACGCCGACATGTCGGCGTTCTCAAAATCCCATTTGGTCGATTCCTCGACGATTCGCGCGCACAAGCCGCCGAGCGTTTGGTCGGCCGTGAGCGTGTTGTGCATCCGCTCGACCACGCCATCGGCAACCTTGTCGGGAATCTGGCCACGGGCGATGACCGTGACGACGACACCGAAGTCGCGCCGGACCATGCCGTTGGCTAGAAGCTCGGCGGATTCCTCCTCGGGGTGCGTGATGATCGCAGGCCCCTCGGCGCGGGCGAGCGCCGCCTCGCGCGAGCGCCATGACGTGACGCCGCTCCCGAGCTTGTCGAATTTCGCTTGCAGCGCGGCGAGGATGTTTTCGCGGTTGCTCATCGCTGCACCTGCGTACGCTGCAACTCGGCGACGCGCGTGGCGCCGTCGTCGATATTGCTGACCGTCTGTACTTCAAACTCCTCACCCTCGACGGCGATGAGGTCGCCGTGCGCGAGGTCGGGAAAGTCGGCCGTGATGTAGGTGATGGCGTGGCCGGTGGTCTGCACCCGCTGCGCCATGATGTCGGAATCGGGCGCCCACCGAAGCACGCGCGCCCGTGCGTCACCGGCCACGGCTTCAACGCCGAAGTCGGCAAAATACAGGGTCAAATCTTCGGTCATCGGGGGGCGCTCGGGTTAAACGAGCGGGTCGGCCGGGGGCGCTTCCGGTGCGACATACTCATCGGCGGCACCGACCGCGATGAGTGCGTCGGCCGCGTCGGCGTCCATATCGAACCGCTCCCCGGCCGCGATGAGCGTGACGGTGTTGACGCCCTTGGCGTCGACCTCGCCCCGCGCGATGGCCATGTGCGCGATGTACGGGCCATCCGCTGCAATCTTGGTCTGCATTGGCGTGTTTCCTCGCTAGGCAAAAAGACGGGGCCCCGTGAGGGGCCCCGAAGTGGTGGCGATTAAGGGGGGTACTTACGCCACTGCGTTCTGCCAGAAGTACGCCACGTCCGGCGCAGCGATGACCTCACTGACCGACTCACCGACGCGCACGCGAGTGCCGCCGCGGAGGCCGACATTGGGGTCACGCTCGATGGTGCCGGCGATGCGGTCGCCCCACTGAGCCGTAAATCCGAACGTCACATCACGGACGCTCGTGACGCTCGGCGCGCGGTAGTAGAGCAACGCGTGCTTGCCCCACAGACGCGAAAGCGCGGCCGACTGGCCGGGCTTCGCGCTGTTGTACCAAGCCGGGCCGACGATGACCTCGTCGATTTCGAGCAGCGCCGCGAGCGCCTGACGCTGCACGATGGAGCCCGACGGGCTGGCGCCGCCAGCCTGTCCACCGAGCGGGTACACAGCCGCCGTCACCTTCGGATGCTGCCTCATCGCCGTCCACACCGCCTGACCGAGCACGAGCACGTTGGGGCGCACAACCGGAACGTCGAGCGCGGCCATGAGCGTCGTGATGGGGTTGGAGCTGGTGTAATCCGACCACTGCGTCGTGCCCGAAAGCGTCGTCTTGTTCGCGGCCGGGTACGTCGCGGCGTTGAACAACAGGTTGGCTGCGCGGGCCTCACGGTCGAGCGCCACGAGGTCCGTGAGCAGCATGGTGCTGCGGGCCTGCGGGTCGATGGGCATGACGCCCTGCGTTTTCTGCGCCGCCTCGGCGTTGAGGATGTCCGAAACGGGGATCGCATCCTCAAGGCCGTAGTCGACACAGATGCCCGACGTTTCGGTCGCGCTCCAGTCAATCTGACCGGGCGCGCTGCGACGACCGACGCGGGTGTCGGGGATGGTGAAGCCGTCCGCGAGCGTGTACTTGCTCCACTTGAACACGGACGATTCGACCGGGACGCGCGGGAGCACGTCGTCGGCAATGAACTTCTGATTGCGGTACGTCAGCGAAATCGCCGTCAACCGCGGCTGAATAACAAACGGTGCCTGTGACATTTGAAATTACCTCAATGAAAAATGGTTGACGGTTAGCCCTGCATCGAGCCGAGGCCGACCCAAACGGGGATGATGTCGCCGGACACGCCGGAAATCATCGCGACACCGACGATGCGGTTGTTGGTGCCGGCCGACGGCGCAGCGGCGACGCCGTTGCCCGATGCGTCCGACGTGACGAGCGCGCCGCGCGTGACGGTGCCGCCGAGCTTGAGGTCGACGACGCCGAGGAGCACAACGTCGACGCGCTCACCCGACGACGCGCCCACTTCCATGGTCACGCCGACAATCGAGTCGGTCGCCGCGCCGGCCTGCAAAACGTCGTAATCGTTCGATCCCGCCTTGACGATGCTGTTGGCCGCAATCGTGCCGCCAGCGTTGAAGCTCTTTGCGAGCAAAACATTGTTGGACATGGTCTGAGTTCCTTATGCGAAATGGGGTTAGACCTTGGCCCGCGCGAGCACTCGCGCGACGGCCTCGGCCTCGGTGAGCTTCACGCCGCGCACTGCCTCGGTGTCCATGAGGGCACGGGCCTCGCGGGAAACGTGGTGATAGTCGATGGCGTCGTCGCCCTTGGCCGCATCCGCAGCCGGCGCCGCAGCAACGACAACCTCGGCCGCGTCGGCCTTGATCGCCGCGAGCTTGGCCGCCTTGGCCTCGGCCTCGGCCTCGGCCTTTGCCGCTGCCTGCGCGTCGACCGCGGCCAAAATCCTCAGCGCCGCCTCGGGCGCCGTGGTCTTTCCGTCGGCAATGAGTTCGGCGACAAGGGCCTCGCAGCCCGGCCGCGTCAACTTCTGAATGGCGGCGATGCGCTCCCGCTCCGCGGTCGCGAATGCCTGCGCGACATCGGGGGCCTCGGCGCGCACCTGTTCAATGGTGAGCATGGTGGAAACCTCGTGATTGATAGTTGAATCGACAGCGACCACGGGCACACCGGCACCGACGGCCTCGAAAGTGTCGTTGCGCTCGTCGTCATCCGACTCCGAATCGCCCGACAGTTCAGCAATGACATCGGCGAGCGTGGAAACACCGTCCGCGAGCCCCGCGTCAATTGCCTTGCGACCGAGGAACACCCGCCCCTCGGCCATGTCCTGCGCGACAGCGTCGACCGACACGCCGCGATTGCGAGCCACAGCGCCGAGGAAAACGGCGTACATGTGGTCGACTTGAGCTTGCATGATGCTTTCGCCAGCACCGAGCGGCGCGTGCGGTGAGCCCGTGCCCTTGTACTTGCCGGCCTTGATTTCGGTAACGCGCACGCCGCGCTGCGCCTCGGCAAACGATTGGTCGACGTGCGTGGCAATGACGCCGATGGAGCCAACCTGCGCGGTGTCACCCCCGACGACGACCTTGTCGCACGCACTCGCAATCCAGTACGCCGCCGAGCAACAAGTGCCGTCGACGTACGCGATGGTGGGCTTGGTGCCGCGCGCCGCATAGATTTGGTCGGCGAGGGCCTGCGTGCCGTCCACCGTTCCGCCCGGCGAGTCCACCGCGAGCACGATGGCCTTGACGCTGTCGTCGGCGAGGGCTTCGGCAAACTGCTGGCCCACAATCTGCGACGACGTGCCGCCCGAAATCTGCGTCATCAGGTTTGCGCGCTTGGCAATGACGCCGTCGAGCGCGATGACGGCCACGCCGTCGGGCGTGACCTGCATTGGCTGGCGCGTGTTGTTGAGCGGGCGACCGATGCGGGCCTCGATGCCCTGTAGGTCGATCTTTTCGCCGCGCATGTGCCGGGCATAGATTCCCTGCACCTCCTCGAACATGGCGGGCTCGATGGCCCACGGTGCGGCCACGATGTCGCGCAACTGCATTGCGGTTTCTCCGTTACTTGTTGGGTGCGGTCGGGGCCGCCGGCTTGGTCGGCCCCTGCGCCGGCTTCGCAGGGCCTTGCGTGGGCTGCCCCGGGGCCCCGGGGACGCCCTGCGGGGGCTCCCCGTTCGGGTCCACCGGCACGCCTTTGGCGTCGGGCAGCAACGGCCGCAGCTTGGCGTCGGTGAGTTCCTTTTCCTCGGCCGCGCGGGCCGCGACCACGTCGCGCCAGTCCTGCCCCGTGAGTTGGGTGGTTTCGTCGGCGTAGCTCGTGAGCACGAGCGCGAGCCGCTTTTCGGCCGCCATGGCCTCTTTCAGCGGGTCAATCTGGCCCTGCGTGTCGCCGATCCACTCGGCGCGCAGGTAGGCCGCGCGGCGCTCCGGGTCGTCAAAATATCCCTCGGCGTCTATGCGCCCGCTGGCAACGGCCTCGTCGAGCCACGCCTCGTACACCGGGGAGCAGAACATCGCAGCGAGCCACGCGCGCCGGCCCTTGTAGAACCGCCACGCATCGAGCAGCGCCGCGCGGCTCGCGCTGTAGCTCGATGAAAAGTGCTTGATGAGAATTTCAAACGGCAACTCAAGCGCGCTGCCAATCTGGCGAAGCAACGCTTGCACGAACGGGTCGAACGCCGTATTGGGGCGGCCCGGGTTCGCAAAGCTCACATCATCGCCCGGGTTGAGGTCGACAATGGCACCGGAGCCGAGGCGCAGGTTGTCGCCAGTCTGCGCGGGGCTCGTGGCTTGGTTGCCGTCGCTGCCCACGCCGAGGCCAAAGCCCGACTCACTCTTAACGAACACGGTAAACATCGACGACACGAGCGCCGCGCGCAGTTCGCCGTCGGTGTAGTCGCCGAGTTGCTTGAGTGTCTCGATGACGGGCGACAGGTACGGCAAGCCGCGCGGCTGGCCGGGGCGCAGCTTGTCATAGAGGTGAATGATGTTCCGCCGGCCAGTCCGCCGGCCGAACGCGGGCACGATGTCCCAAGTGAACGAGCCCGGCGACAGCATCCCGCCCGGGTGCTGTCGCAGGATGTGGTACTCGATGGGCTCGCCAAACTTGCCGCGCTTGATGCCACCGAAAAGGTCGATGGTGTCGGCGATGAGCTTGTTGTTGACGAGCCTGTCGGCCTCGATCAATTGCACTTTCGTGTCGTACGGGCAGCCGACGCGCGGCACCATCGGCAGCGCCGCAAACGTGTCACCCGACTCAAGCGCCGAGCGGAACGCAAGCGACTGTAGACCGAACCAATCGAGCGTTGCCTCGGCGTCGCAGGCGCGCGGGTTGTCGGCCCACAAACTAAATTCCCGTTCCGTGTGCCGCTGCCATTTCTGTGCCGCCTCGGGCGACAGTCCAAGCGCCTCGGCGTCGATGCGCGAGCGCAGCACGAGCCCGGTGCCGACGGCCGACGTGACGACCGTATTGATGGCGCCGCGGGCGAGCGGGTTGTTGCGCTGTAGGTCGCGGCTACGGTTGCGCAGCCAGCGCCTATCAATCATCGAATCCGTTTCAGGCGAACCGCCGAACGGCACCCAATTGGCCGTTTGCAGCCGCGTAAGCGAGCCGCCCGCCCATGCGCCAGCAATGGCCATTTGCGTGCGCGCCTTGAGCCGCGCGACGCCCGCCTCGGGGCTCACGTAGGCAACGACCTTGTCGAGTAGTGTGGGCTTCACGGTTACACCGTCGGATACGTGACGCGCAGGCCGCCACCGCGCGACAACTGCGCAACTTGGCGATTCCAGTGCATGATGTTGTTGCGGATTTCCGCGGCGTTGGCCCGCGTCAACGTTCGCTGCCCGATGGTGTACGACTGGCCGCCTGCCACAGCGAGGTCGGCCGCGAGCCACGCGGCTAGATGTTCCTGCGCCTGCGCTAGTGTGTATCCGGCCATGTGGGCCCTCGCTAGTTAGATGCCGGGCGACAGAACGCGCCGACGGCGTGCCGTCGACGGCGCCCCGGGCGTGCTCGTCGGTTCCTCGCGCCGCTCGTCGAACGCTTTGGCCCACTCGGGCGGTGCGCGCCAGTCGATTGCCTCGCCGCCGAGCACGATGACGGCGGCGCGGTTGTAAACGTGCAAGTCGAATGCCTCGTTGCGCTCGCCGGGCTTGCGCTCCCAACCCTTCGGCGTGCGCACCTCGGCGCTCATCTCATCGAAGTACGGCCGGTCAACCCACTGCGGGATGTGGTGGTATCCCGGCCCGGGCTCAGTGCGCCCGAGGTCGCCACTCACGCCGTCTTTGAGCGTGTTGGTGGCCACGAGCCATACGGGCACGTCGCCCTTGCTGCCGGCGCTTCGATCCTTGCGGCCTCGGCTGTCCGGCCACGTCAACACGCACCGCGCGGCGTCTTTCGCACCCGTGCCCTTGATGAGCATGAATTGTTTGCCGAGGCCCTTGCCCCGACAGTGCCGCCAAAACTTGTACGCGTTGTCGGTGACGCCGTCCCGGCCGCCCGAGTCGCACATCGTCACGAGTACGCGAAGCTCGCGCCCGGGCTGGCCGTCCACCGGGTAGCGCCGCCCGATGACTTGGCTTTCGAGCGTGAGCCAATCCTCGACGTACGACGAGGGATCAAGCGCCGCCGTGCGGTCGCCCTCGGGGCGAAGGCTCGACGTGATGACAAACCGGTCGACGAGCCACGACTCAAGCGCCTCGCCCCACCCGAACACCTCGACGACAAACCGGTTGGCCTGCACGTCGACCGCGGCCGTCAGGAACCGCACGCCGGCCGGCACCGTGCCCTTGGGCCACGGCTCCATGCGCCGCAGTAGGTCGTCGGCCGTGCGCCGCTTGGCCGCCGCACGGGGCAGGTACGGGGCCCCTTGGTCGGTGTTGGTCGTGGCCTTGAGCGGCATCTCGTCGCCCGTGCGGGCGTACGTGGCCACCGCTTGCAGGTACTTGAGCACGATGCCGTCCCACCGCTGATAGGCGGCAGCACAGCCCCCGAGCCAATACGACGCGATGTTTGACCGACGGCGCTCGCCCTCGACCACGCCGGCCGAGTTCACCCGCTGGCCCTCGTGCACCCACCGGCCGCGGGCATTCATCGCCGCGCGGTCGGCCATGTCGTGCACGCCGCCGCACTTGCGGCAGACCACCCGCGCGAACGTCTCGGCGAGCGCCATGATGTCCTGCGACTGCACCGACTCGACAAGCTCGTCAAACCCGGGCAAGTCGAACGGCTCAAGCCCCGGGGCGGCCTCGCTGTACTCGCCGCAGTGCTTGCATGGCCAGTACCACCGGGCGCGCGTGCCCCGGTTGTACAGGCTCAGAATGCCGCGGGCGGGCGGCGCCTCGTGCGGCGTGCTCGGCCGCCAGCGGGGGTCAAGATAATCCTCTCCCGGGCTCGACTCCGCGAGGCACTTGCCCCGGCTCATGTACGTTTCAGTGCGTTTCGCTGCGAGGTCCCACATGGGGCCCTCACCGTCCACGTTGTCGCGATTCTCGGGCCGGTCGTAATCCGTTATAAAAACGTATTGCAGCGTTTTGCTAGATAGCTGCGACACCGCCGGCCAACCGAGCTTGAGCACGATGCCCGAGCGAAAAAATTTGTCGTACGTGTTGTCATCGCGCGCCCGCGGGCTCAGGCGCTCAGCCAATGCCGGCGAGTTCCTGATAGCCCGGTCGAGGTCGGTGCGCGAGAAATCCCGCGCCGCGTCCTGAGACATTTGCACGACAAGCGTATCGCCCGGCGCGCACGTCACGATGTACGTGACACCGCCGAGAATCAAAGACATCGTCTTACCGGTGCGCGCCGGCCCGACAAACACGACGCCCGTGTAGCGCCGGCCACCGAGCACGTCGAGCGGCTCGGTGAGCATCGGCGTGAGGTCCGGCGACCACGGGCCTTTTTCCGTGAGCAAGTGCCGCGTCGCAGCCACGCTCGGGCTCACCCGGCGAGGCGCGCGCACAAGCTCGGCGACCTGTCGCCGCACGTCGATGTCGCGGGCGAACGTCATATCAAGTCGGCAGCGTCGTCGCGCTCGGCGACGAGGCGCTTGTACAGTTCCTCGCGCACCGTATCGAGCGCACGCTCAACGCGTGAAAGCATGTCCGGGCTTGCGCCGCACTCGCGCTCCAAAATGTCGGGCAGCGTGTCGAACAACTGCGCGACGTGTTTGAACGCGTGGGCATAGCCCGCTTCTGTTTCTAGTCGCGGGATGACTTCGCGCAACTCTAGTTGCAGTTCCAGTTTTTCCCGCTCGGCCTTGTAGTGCGCATTGCGCTCGAAAGGCCGCAGCTTTTCCGGGTCAATCTTGCCGTCGGCCGTCGACACCGCCGCGCGGTAGAGGTCGCGCAACCGATAGAGCGGGAAGCCGCGGAACTCGCCGGACGGTTCCGCATTGATGGCGCGCAGTCTGTCGCGCACCGTCGCGGCGTCAAAGCCCAACTCATCGGCGAACGTCGCCGCCGACATGTGCGCGCCCGTGACGGGCGTATGCGTGCGCAGCCGCGGCGCGTCCGCATCCGTTTCTTTTGCGTTTTTCGATTTGGCAGCCGCTTGCGGCGCCTTTTTGCGGCCTGCGGCCATTCGTAAGTGCCTGTTTTTGCGGATTGGGGCGTTGCCTATGCCCCGCGAAAATTAGCGAAAACCGGGCGGTCTTGGCCTCCCGGTTTCACTACGCGTAGAAGGACCCGCGAAGGTAGGGCCCACGCAATGCGTGCATTTTTTCTGGCCCGCAATTGCATAAGAGCGAACCTCATCACACTACTATGCAATGCCTTGCAGGCGCTTGAACTCATGCGCTGCACGCTTGATGAACTCATCGCGTGCAAACTCTTTGAGCCCTGCCATGATCTTTGTATTGCCAAACTGCGATGGCACACCCGGCCCGAACTCCTCGCGGATCGTGCGGTTGTGGATCGGCTTTCCACGCTTGCCTGTCTGCATTCCGGGCTTGTGAGTAAACACGCCCGTATGTCCCGTGGACATGGTCGCGATAAACGCACCCGGCCACAGCTTGCGCCCTCTTTTGACGTTTGCTGTGACGCCCTTTTTAGTCTGCCTCGCATTGAACTCAATCAGTGGAATCGGTCGACCTCTGCTGTGCACTTCGGCTTGCAGTATGTCGCCTACAGCCTTGCGTACACTGAGCGACTTTTTGATTGTCGCCACCTTCACACCGAAGCCCGATGCTTTGATCTGCCTAGCGGCTTCGACCTTTGTGCTGTCCGCTGTGCGATTCAGCGCTCGCACGATTGCTTTGCGCGCTTCGGCCTTCGTCATGGCCAATTTATAAAGCGCCTTGTGTATGTCGCCATGGACGCTAACGTATGCCATTTTAAATTTGCTTGGCGCGCACCTTGATGAGCAATACACCCTCTTTGGTGAGGCCATTGGCGAGCGTGATGTCGTTGCGCACGTAGTAATCGCCGTCCGACGCATTGCTCGGCACATTCACGTACGCGGTCGAATTCGTGCCCGTGAGAATGCTCGATGCAATCGTCAACGGCGAATCGGCCGACCATAGGGCCGTCGAAATCGTCGTCGCGAGGCTTTGCGTGTCAACGGCCTCGCACGTCCACACAACCGAGCCATCGGTGACGGTCGCGCCGAGCGTCGTGGGCCATGTGGGCTCAACGTTTCCCGAAAGGCCGGGCGTCGTCACTGTGTACTGATAGCCCGTAGACTTGCGCGGGCGAATCGTCGCATTGATTGCAAAGCCGTATGAGGGCAGCCAGCGTGATGCGAGCCAATTGGCCCACTCAAACGCATAGTCGAGCTTGTCGCCCGGCCGCATGAAAAATTCAAAATACGGCAACGACGAGTCGCGCAGTAGTTCCTGCGTCATTGGGTGAGCGTCCTATTATTTTCGCTTGCCACTAACGCGCGCAGTTCGCCTGCGGCGCGCATCATTCGGCTTTGCTCGGCCACTGTGAGCGTGCGAGCAAGCGCCGCGGGATGCGCCGATACGTCCGCGCCCGTAGGCACGATGATGCCGCCCGATGCCGCTGCGGCAGCACCGAGCAACGCCACAAAACTCGTTTGAGACGTAGCCATTGCACCGACCGCTGCGCTTGCAGCCTGCCCGGTGAGTGCGATGGTGATTCCGACCGTTGGTGTGACCGCACCGACCGAGGCCGTTGCGGATTTGCCCGTGAGCGCAACCGAAATCGCGCTCGATGTTGCTACGGCCCCCGCTGCGGCTGCCGCAGCCTGTCCGGTGAGGGCAAGCGACACCGTGCTCGTCGTGCCGAGCGTTCCCGTGCTCGCCGTGGCCGCTTGGCCTGTGAGTGCGACGACATTGCCTTGCGTCGGCGTCAGTACGCCTACGCTCGCCGTTGCCGAGCGCCCTGTCACTGCAATCGAGCTTGTGCTCGCTGTCGTGAGCGCATTGGCTGCCGCAATCGCGGCTTGGCCCGTCAGGGCCAACGTCATCGTCGCTGAAATGCCGACAGCGCCCACCGAGGCCGTTGCGGCCTGCCCGGTGAGCGCGATGGTGGTGCCCTGCGTCGGCGTAATCGTGCCGACGCTTGCGGTTGCGGCTTGGCCCGTGAGGGCCTGCGTGCCTGTGCTCGACGTGGTAACGAGGCCCGCGGCTGCTGTCGCAGCCTGCCCCGTGAGCGCCACGGTGGCGCCCTGCGTCGGCGTGAGTGCGCCCGCGGCTGCCGTGGCCGCTTGGCCGGTGAGCAGCAACGACACCGCGCTCGATGTAGTGACGAGGCCCGCGGCTGCGGTTGCAGCCTGCCCCGCAAGCGCCTGTGTGCTCGTGCTCGATGTCGTTACAGCGCCCTGCGACGCTGTGGCGGCCTGTCCCGTCAGGGCGACTGTGGTGCCCTGCGTCGGCGTCACGAGGCCCGCGGATGCGGTCGCAGCCTGCCCTGTGAGCGCCTGCGTGCTTGTGCTCGCCGTTGTGGCGAGGCCCGCGGCTGCCGTCGCGGCCACGCCTGTCAGCAATATCGCCGACGTGCTCGACGTAGTGACGAGGCCCGCAGCCGATGTTGCGGCCTGCCCGGTAAGGGCGACCGTAGCGGCCACCGACGACGTGACAACGCCGCCAGTGGCCGCCGCTGCCCGCCCGGTGAGTGCGACTGCGCTGGTGCTGGATGTGGTGAGTGTGCCAGCCGTCGCCGCCGCCGAGCGGCCGGTCAGAGCAATCGAAACCGGGCCGCCACCTGCGGCCCGTAGGTTGATGAGGTTTTGAAGGGCTAGAAGCACAGCGCCCGCCCTTTACACGTAGTTGGTCAACACCTTGACTTGCGCCGCGGCCACGGCCGTCGTGTCGGTATCGGCCGCGAGGTTGGTGATGGCGAGCGCGATGCCCGTGCCGAAGCGCGAGCCGAACGTGCCGAAATCAATAGTAACGGTTCCGCTCGCGGGCACCGAAATCGTGAGCACCGGCACGCTCGTGCCCACGGTCGGCGCCGTCGCGAGGTTGTACAGCTTCACGAATGCCGCGGCGCCGCCCGTGTTGCTGCAACACACCGAGAACACCGTACCGGCCGACGCCTTGACGCTCGTGGCGTTGGTCGTCGCGGCCGAGTTCACTGCACTCAACGTCGGCGCCATGTTCGGCGACAGTGCGACAGTGAGAGCCGGGTCGGCTGCGGCTGCGGCCGTGCTCGCGGCCTTGACGGCCACGGCCGTCGCGCCCGAGGAGATCGCGACGAGTTGCTCGCCGCGGTTCGTGGTCTGGAGGTTCACCGCCTGCCCGGTCGTAACCGTGGGCGGCGTCGTCGTGAACGTGCCACCCATCAGCACCGGATTACCCGCGATGGCCGCGGCCGATGCCGCAGCGCCGCCGACAATCAATCGACCGTTCGCATCGGTGAGCAGTGGCGCAACCTGTCCCGTCGTGACCGTGGCCGGGGCCGTGTTGAATTGGCCGGCCAACTGCACCGGGTTGCCGGCCGCCGCGGCGCCTGCCGCGACCGGGCCGTGCACGATGGCGGACGGCACCGGATCGGTGCCGAACATGCCGAGGAGGATGTTGATTGCACCGCTGCCCGATGTCCACGCGGTCGAGCGCACGCGGATATACAGCGCCTCGCCCGGGTCGATGTTCCACGCGCGAGTGGCGTTCGATGTGATGACGCCCGTGGCACCGGCCGCAACGAGCCCGGTGTCAGTCTGCGCCCCCATGATGGGATACCACACCGTGTTGTCGTTGGAGCCTTCAAACGTGAGGTTGATGCCCGCGTGGGTGCCGCTGATGACGACGGTCGCGCCGTCGTACTGCGCCATCGTGACGGGGCCGACCGTCGTTGCGGCCGTCGTGATTGCGCCCGTCGTCGCGGCTGGCGCGGGCTGTGGCGCAATCTGTAGGCCACCGGTTGCGAACATGCGCAGCCGGTCCCACCCGCTGCCGTTCCACGCGCGGTTGTATGCCTCGGTCGGAACCTGCCAATCCGTACCGGCCTCACCGTCCACCGTGGCCTGCACAAACGTGAGCAGGTTGGTGCCGTCATTCAACCGCACCGGCAACGGGTTTGTGCTGCTGACCAACGATTCCGCAGCCGCGCCACCCGCGTCGAGTTGCACGACTTGGGTTTTGACGCCCGCGCGGTCGATGTCACGGACGGTGTCGCCGCCCGTGCCGCTGTTGAGTGTGGTGTTGTCGGCCACGGCCGCGCCTTACGAAATCTGCAACAGTGCGTTGCCGATGGTGTTGGCCGGCATCGTGAGCGTCAGTACACCCGCGGTGATGGTCTGCGCGGTGAACGTGTACACCGCAATCGCGCGATTGCCCTGCGACGAGTTGTACAGCAACGCCGTATCGAAGCTCGCGAGCGTCGCCGACGGAAACACAATGCTCGCACTTGGGGTCCAGCATCCGGCCGTGCTGTTGACGACCGGCGGGTTGGCGTTCGTGACGGTAACGCCGCCGGCCGCATACGAACCGCCCGACACCTCGCCCGTCGCGGTGTACGCGGTCGTGCTCGGGGTGATGGACGCCGACGCGAGGTACAGCGCGCACTTGATGGTGTCATTGGTCGGCGTCGTCGTGCTGCGCGCCGTGCCGAGCGTGGGCTGCCCGAGTTGGTGGTAGCCCATCATCACTTCGGCCTTGAACGAAATGCACACGCCTGCGCTGTTGGCCATGGCTTAGAAACTCCCGGTGTCTGCGCCAGCCGGCGCGTGAGTGAGGGTGACGTGCGCCGAACGGTGCACGCATTCGCCCCCGAGCCAATACTCGGTTGCCTCGACCCGCTCGATGATCCCGGGCATGGTGTCGCTCGGCTTGGTTTCATCGGTGACGCGCTTGTCGAGCACGTACGCAACCATCGGGCCATAGATCGTGTCGACGAGCATGGTGTCGGCTCCGCGAGGCACAAATAAAAACGGCCGCGGGGTTGCCGCGGCCGTCGGGGGTGAGCTTTGGCGTGGTTGCGTCGTCTCTTAGGGGGAGCGACGGCCAGCCTGTAGGCTCGCGCGTGATGTGAGCACACTTTCGGGGGTGTACGCAATAGGGTAACGCCGAGAAACCTAGCCCCCGAGCCGTCTAGACGGTTCCGCGGTGCTTCCGGGGTTTTCGCGCTCGATTCGCCCAACCAGATACCAGTGCGCGGCGTCGAGCCGGGCGAAGTATTCCGCCCGGCTGATGCCGAGCGCCCTCGCGCGCTCGCCGGCCGTGTACTCGCCCCGGGGCAGGTAGGTCGCCCCGAGGATTTGCCACACCGCCCACGGGGCGCCGTCCAGCGCGAGGCGTACGGCCAGTGCGTCCCCGGTGTACACCTCGTCGAAGTGCTGCCCTGCCCGGCTGTGCGCCGCGCCCTCGGCCTCGGTGCGTATCTTGCCGAGCGTGCCGGCGATGCTTGCGTCGGTCGTGTGGATGCGCCACCACTGCCGCGCCCACGCCCCGAGTGCGCCCCGAACCCAGTCGGGGGCCCTCATCGGCCACCCCCGGCGGATCGCGCAAGATTTGCGCGAACCGCCCGCCCGTCGACCGCCCACCGCCCACCCCTTATAGGGGTGTGGGCGGGATGGGCGTAGGCCCAAAAGCCCACGGGCGCCCATGGGCGGTGATGGGCGCTTGGGCGGTTAGCTGAATCTGCAATTTTATGCGTATTCACAACGTCACCTCGTCGCCCGAAATCTGGCAGAAGTTCGCCGCCGCGAGCCCGAGCAGGGCCCGGCGGGCGTCCCGCTTCCGCCGATCCTCTTTCGTGGATTCCCTCGGGATGGCCGGGGCGGATGCCTCGACGACATCCTCGACGAGCACCGAACCCACCACGGAAGCGCCGACGAGGTCCGTGAGCACGCGGAGCACGATTTTTTGCTTGTCGCCCGATGGCTGCCGGGCCTTGACCGGTCGGGGCCTCGGGTCGTCGTGCTTGACCTTGCACGAGGTCACGACCACCCCGTCGGCGTCGTGCCCCACCTCGACGGGCACGAGCATAAACGGCATGGGGGCCTCGTCGTCGCTGCCGTCCTTGAGCTTGGTGATGCGGATTTCCCGGGTCTGCCCCTCCCGCGTGATTTCGATTTCGGCGTCAAGGGCGCCGCGGATTCCGGACCAACCGCGGGCCCCGCGGCTCGCGTCTTTCCCGCTGTGGTGCACGAGCACCACGGCCGCCCCTGTCCGCGCAATGACGGCCTGACAGTTCGCGACCACCGGGCCCATATCCTCGCTGCTGTTCTCGTTGGCGCCCGGGCTCACCTGTGCGAGTGTGTCGACGGCAACGATGTCCGCGCCCCCGGCCGTCTCAATACCCTCGATGACGGCCTTGGCGTGGGCGGCGTCGCGAAAGTTCGGGGCGTCGCCGAGCACGATGATGTGCACGTCGGCGAGGTTTACGCCCGCCCCTATCGCCCACGCCTTGAGGCGCGACCGGAAGCCCCCGGCGCCCTCGGCGCACACGTAGGCTATGCGACACTTGCGGGTGTCCCGCTGTCGCCATGGCTCGCCCCGTGCTGCCGCTCCAAGGATGTCGAGTACGGCGAAAGTCTTACCGCTGCCCGAGGCCCCGAACACCATCACGAGCCCGCGCTCGGGAATGAGGTTACGCACGAGCCAATCGGGTGGCGCTCGCTCGGCGAATAGGTGGGCGCGCTCGAAAGCGAACCGCCCCGCGGGCAGCGGCGCGGGCTCGGCCTTGGGCACCGTGACGCCTTTTTCCGCGGCCTTTTTGATGGTGTAACGCAACGTGATCGGCGTGCCGCCTGATCGGCCGAAGCTCTCCCATTTGCGCTCAAGCAACTCGTGCCCGCCGTAATTATCGGTGCGGCTCCATTCATCCCAAAGCTCGAAACCCTCGTCACCAAACTCGTGGTGGAGCGCCATGCCGTGCCGCAACCATTCCAGATAATCGGCATCGGGGTCGAGGGTCGCGAGCAGCGTGCGGGCCGCGGCGAGGCTTACGCCCGTGGGCGTGCGGATGTTGTCGACCGGGTCGCGGGGCTCTGTGCTTGCGGGCAGCGTATCGCCCTCGGCCGCGATGTCCCACAACGCGAGCAGTTCCGCCGGCATAGGCGGAGGTTCGCGCCAGTCGGTGACAAGGTCGTCGTAATCCCATTCATACGCGTCGCGCGTCTCGGGGTGCACGCTTGGCGGCAGCACGTCCTGCAACGTGCGACCGGTGGCCGAGGCGCACCGAAACTGCACGACCTCGACCTTGCCCACCCGCACCGATGCACTCACGCGCGGCGTTGGCAGGCGGAAAAGTAGCTTGGCCCGATTGGGGCGGCCCGACTTGATGCCGACGCGGTCGGGCGCGGCGAGGTAACGGTCGATGTCGAGGCCGTTGAGCGTGAACCATGCCCGGGCCTCATCGAGCCGGTCGATGTCGAGCGCACAGGTGCCGCTGTAAGCGTGGGCGAGCCCGATGTTGCCGCGGAGCCGGCGCGCATCCTCGGCGCTCGTGATGCAATTCTCCCGGGTATTCCAGCCTTTTGAGGTCGGTCCCTTGGTTCCCGCCGGGATCGGAACGAGGGCCCATCCGCTCGCAACGTATTGCACGGCAGCGTGTGCGACGGTGAGCACGCTGTCGGCGTTTGCCGCGGCCATCACGCTGGCGCCCCATTTTCGCCGTGCTCAAACCTCGCTTGTCGGGCCGCGGTCGCGGCCTGCGGGGCCCTGTCCGAATGCCAGAAGTGGCGAGCGTTCCGCAGGTGCGCCATATCCTCGCCGGGGGCGCCGGTAAACTGAAACGGTGTGGGCTCACCCGTGTTGACGGCGTAGCCGCCGCGCACCACCCAATACCCGCGCTCAAACGTCTCAATCGGATCGCCCACGACCAAAAACGTGCGGTGGTTGGTGGCCGCCGTCAGTTCACGACACAGCCTTTTTTCCTCGGCCGTGGGTTCGCACCCTTTCACCTCAACCCAATACTGTGCGCCCTTGGGCCGGCGGGCCATGTCGGGCAGTAGCAGCGCGAAGTCGGGCAAGTACGGCCCGCTCGGCAAGTCCCACCCGGTCGATTCGTAACGCCAGCGCAAGCCGAGCCCGTCGAAGTACACGGCCCACCGTGCTTCAAGCCTCGACCGGAACCGATAGCCTCGATACACCGTTTCGATTGCTTTGATTGCCATAAAACCCCCGCTTGCGCTCACGCGCGTTGAGCCCGCTTTGCGTAAACGCAAGTGCTACAAGCCCGCGCGAGGTCGGTGCGCAGCACGAGCGGCAGCTTGAGCGCGCCGCGGCGGATGGTCTTTGTGGCTTGCTCGATGGCGATGGCCATTTCCGCGCTCGCGACCCGGTGGCCGGACGCGAGTTGATACAGGTACGACCGGGACGTGTCGGCCAGTTCCGCAAGCCGCGCCTGTTGGGCGGGCGTTGCTAAGTCCATGAATTTTTTGAGGGCTGCACTCATTTTTCGGAACCTGTCAAGTGGGGTTTACGCACGGGGGTGCCCGAGGGAGGAAACCTCGCTGTTATACATTTGCGAAACGTTGTGCGCAACTGCGTGCGGAACCGCACGGAATGAAATTACGCAAAGGCGTAATATCCGGGACGTTAGACTTGAACCTCATACAACTAGACGGGTGACACCAATGGATATGCAGGCCGTTCGGCGTGCGAACCTGCGGGCCCTCATCGAGCAATGGGGTGGCCTGCGCGCCTTGGCGCGCAAATTGGGGTACTTGCAAGCGCCGTTCCTGTCGCAGATGAATAGCGGCAACCGCGCAATTACCGAGAAAACTGCGCGGCGCATCGAGTCCACGCTCAAGCTCCCGCCGGGATGGATGGATGGACAACGCGCGATTGCTGCCGGACCCGCCGGCGCCAGTGGCCATTAACGCGGGGCTGCTGGCCGAAGTGCTCGACGCAATCGCGGACGCCGACAAGGTCGGCGCGGTGAACACAGAAAAACTGTCGGACATCGCCGCAAATGCGTACGCACGCGCGACCGAGTTGGGGCATATTGACGCGGCTCAAATTGCGTTTTTGGTAAGATTAGCCCAACCCCACTAGGCCGCGAACATGGAAAAGTTAATTGAGCAGCGTGTCAGGGCGATAATCGAAAACAGTGCGCCGTTGCGGGAATGCCGCAGAAAGCAAGCCTTGCGCGTGGGCTTGCTCTGCGGCCTCGGCGCGATGCTCGTGGCACTCACCGCTGCGCACCTGTACGTGTACCTCGCCCACGTATAGCGGGCAGACCTAGAGCGTGAAGCCGGCCGCCCTCGGGCCGGCTTTCTTGCGCCTGTGACGTACGCAAACGTGTAACCCTGTTGACAGTCTGTTTTGCATTTGCGTAACATCGCTCCCCGGTCACGAATCGAACCGAACGGGGAACGACCAATGTGCGAACCGGACTTGCTCTCTGAGGCCCTCACTTGGGCCGTCATCCTCGCCCTTGTGTGGTTTGCCACCCGCGGGGTGCGCGAGTGAGTGCCTACCTTCGCGCGTTCACAGACGAGGAGGTTTTGCGCCTCGTCGACGCGACCAACACGCAAGCGGACCTTTTCACCTCGGCCCTCATTCACGACCTCGCCCGCCGACTGCGCGACTGCATCGACGTGGGCGAGGCCAACATCGTCGACCTCGCGGCCGTCCACGTCGCCGCGGAAGGCTTGCCCGCGCGCCTCACGGCGCTCGCGCGTCAGGCCGACGACATGCGCAACAACGCCACCGAAATGCACGCCGCGCTCGCACAACTCGCGAGCGAGGCCCACGACCTTGCCGCGGCATTCGCCGCAGCTTTTCACGAGGAATACGAACCATGAGCCTTGAGGAATCAATCGCCAAACTGTCTACGCTCATTCAGGCGAACACAAGCGCCGTTGCGCTTCTGACCGAAGCGGTCAAGGGCACGAGCAAGGTTTCGAGTGTCGGCAAGGCCACGGCCGCCCGCGCGGTCGAGGAGACGGCGCCGCCGGTCGCGGCCGTCGAAGCCGCGCCGCCCAAGGCCGAGCCGAAGCCCGAGGCGAAGGCCCCGACGTTCGATGACGTGCGCGCGGCCGTCAACGCGGCCGTCGAAGGCAAGGGCCGCGAGTTCGTCGTCAACGTGCTCAAGGAATTCAATCTGCCCAAGGCGAGTGCGGCCACGCCCGAGCAGTACCCGGCACTGCTGGCGAAGTTGACCGCATGAGCGCCGAGCCTATCGCCGTCGGCGAGGCCGCGCACGCGACCATCGCGCCGAGCGGTCACGAAATGTGGGGCAACTGCCCGGGCTCGCTCGCGCTGTCAGTCGGCCGCCCCGACGGGGATAGCGAGTACAGCCGCGAGGGCACGGCGGCACACTGGCTCGCGTCCTACATGTTTGAGTCGGGCAACGACGGGCACGGGCTCATCGGCACCAACGCGCCGAACGGCTGGCCGATCACGGCCGACATGGTCGACGTGATCGGACGCAACTACGTCGCGACGGTCAAGGCGCTCGCGGACGGTGCCGACGAGTTCCACGTCGAGCAGCGCGTCGACGTGACGCCCTACGTGGCCGGATGTTGGGGCACGGCCGACGTGATTATCGTGCGCGGCACCGAGCTACAGGTGCACGACCTCAAATACGGCATGGGCGTCGAAGTCGATGCCGAGGAAAACGGGCAATTGATGCTCTACGCCCTCGGGTCCCTCGCGCGGTTCGACCTCGCGTACGACATCGACACCGTGCGGCTCGTGATCCACCAACCGCGGATCAAGGGCCCGACCGAGTGGACGGTGACGCCGTTGGACCTCTACGCGTTCGGCGAGCGCGCGAACGCCGCGGCGCAACTCGCGCTCGACGTGCTCGCGGGCAAGGTTGAGCCGACGTACAACCCCGGCCGCGACACCTGCCGGTGGTGCCGTGCCAAGGCCATTTGCCCCGACCTTGCGGCGTTCGTGAAGGCGCAGACGTGCGGCGACATCGAGCCCGTGGCCGACGAGCCGCGCGTGCCCGACGCCAACGTCGGCGCGGACGTGCTCGGCAAGGCCATGGTCGCGGTGCCGCTCATCGAGGATTGGTGCAGGGCCGTGCGCGCCGAGGTCGAGCGCCGGCTACTCGCTGGCCAGCCCGTCGAGGGCTTCAAGCTCGTGCAGGGCCGACGCCCCGCTCGGTCGTGGACCGACGAGGCCGAGGTCGAGCGCGTGCTCAAGGCCATGCGGCTCAAAACCGACGAGATGTACACCTACAAGCTCGCGAGCCCGCCGGCCGTCGAGAAAGTGCTCAAGGGCAAGCCCCGCAAGTGGGGGAAGCTCGCGCCGCTCATCACTCAGGGCGAGCCGTCCAAGAGCGTTGCACCCGTATCCGACAAGCGCGAGGCCATCGTCGTCACGCCCCGCACCAATGACATTGACGACCTTTCAACCGATGAGGAATTGATCTAATGAGCACGAAACTTCCAATTGGCCGCGTGAAGCTCTCCAATGTGCGCCTCGCGTTCCCGAAGCTCTGGACCGCGGAGCAGATTAACGGGCAGGGGAAACCCAAGTTCACCGCCGCCTTTTTGATGCCGCCGGGACACCCGGGTATCAAGGAAATCGAACGCGTGGCCATGCTCGTGGCGCGCGAAAAGTGGGCCGACAAGGCCGAGGCCAATTTCAAGGCCCTCAAGCTCGGCGGCAAGTTCTGCCTCTACAACGGCGACGCCAAGCCGAACCTCGCCGGCTACCCGGGCAATTTCTTTGTAAACGCGAGCAGCGAGGTGCGCCCCACCGTCGTTGAGCGCGACGGCACCACGCCCGTGGTCGAAGGCGGTTCCGTTTACTCGGGTTGTTACGTCAACGCGGGCATCGACCTGTGGGCGCAGGACCACCAGCAGCACGGCAAGCGGATCAATGCCGCGCTCGCGTGGGTGCAGGCGTACCGCGACGGCGACCGCTTCGGCCCCGGCGCGGCTGTCATCGCGCAGGGCGAAATTGAGGATTTGGGTGTCGAGGATGAAAACGACGCCCTCGTGTGATCCATCCGGGGCGCGCTCGTGGCGCCCCTCTTTATTAAGGCCAACCCATGACCGAAACAGTGAACGGCTTCAACTCGGCCAACGACGCCGAGCAGATACAAGCCGAATACGCCCACGCGTGCGCGGGCTTCGCGCAGGCGCAAGCCTTCGTGTCGGTGCAAACGGGCGTCAACCCGGTCGACGTGGAAGTCACGCGCCACCTCATGCAAATGCACCTCGAAACGCTCGTGGCGTTGCTCGCGGTGCGCGGCGGCATCGACCTCACCGAGTTCAAGGCCCACGTCGCGGCGACGGTGCGCCAGAAAATTGAGGAATTGAAATCGTCCGGCCCTCGCATCATCGCTCCGAACGCGTGACCGTGGCCAAGTACCCCAACCTTGAAGCTCGGATATTGGCCAACTCGGTGCTCGACCCCGAGGGCTCCGGCTGTTGGATATGGGTGGGGTGCAAGGCCAACCGTTACGGGCGCATTGCCGTGCGCGTGAAGGGCCGGCGCACACCCGCGTCGAAGTGGGCGCACCGCGTTGCATATGAGGCTTTCCGCGGCGCCATACCCGACGGCATGACCGTCGACCACACCTGTCGGGAAACCTACTGCGTGAACCCCGAGCACATGGCGCTCGTGACTAACGTGGAAAACGCGCGGCTGCGTCAGTCGAGGCGGCGCACATGAGCACGGGCTACCTCGACCTTGAGACGTACAGCCCGACGCCGATAAGCGCCGGGTCGTACCGCTACGCCGAGCGAGCCGAGGTGATGCTCGTGGCGTGGGCCATCGACGACGGCCCCATCGAGGTGGCCGACCTCACGGCCGGCGAGGGCTTCCCACGGCATGTGCTCCACTGCGACACCATCGTCGGGCACAACTTCGGGTTGTTCGACCGCATCGTGCTGCGCGCCGCGCTCGGCATCGAGGTGCCGCTCGCCAAGCTCGTTGACACGATGGCCGTGGCCCTCGCCCACAGCCTGCCCGCGAAGCTCGACAGCCTGTGCAAAGTGCTCAAGGTTCCGACCGATCAAGCGAAAGACAAAGACGGCAAGCGCCTCATAAACCTATTCTGCAAGCCCCGCCCGGCGCGCGACAAACTCCCGCGATACACGCGCGAGACGCACCCCGAGGATTGGGCCAAGTTCAAGGCGTACGCGGGCCGCGACATTGAAGCGATGCGCGTGTGCTACCGGAAAATGCCGCGGTGGAACTACCCGGCCAACCCTTTCGAGCGGCGCGTGTGGACGCTCGACCAACACGTCAACGACCGCGGCCTTTACATCGACACGGCCCTCGTCGACGCCGCCATCAGGGCCGTCGACGCGCACAAGCAAGTGCTCGCCGATCAGATTGACGACGCTACGCTCGGCGCGGTGCAGGCCGCGACACAGCGCGACGCGTTGCTCGCGCACCTGTTGGCCGAGTACGACCTCGACTTGCCGGACCTCACCGCCTCGACCATCGAGCGCCGGCTTGAGGATGAATCCCTGCCCGCGCCCGTGCGCGAGTTGCTACTCGTGCGGCTCGACGCGAGCACGACGAGCACGGCGAAGTACCCGCGCATCCGTGCCGCCATCAATAGCGACGGGCGGATGCGCGGCACGATGCAGTATTGCGGCGCGGCGCGTACCGCGCGGTGGGCACACCGCACGATGCAGCCGGGCAACCTGCCGCGGCCGACGTACAAGGCCCCGGCCGTCGAGTTGGGTATCAAGGCGCTCAAGCTCGGGTGCCTCGACCTAGTCGATGACGTGATGGCGATGTGTAGCAGTGCGCTCCGCGGCACCATCATCGCGCCGCCGGGGCTGCACCTGTGCGTGGCGGACCTGTCCAACATCGAGGGCCGCAAGCTCGCTTGGCTGGCCGTGGAAACGTGGAAACTCGATGCGTTCCGCGCGTACGACACTTTTAAACTCGATGAGCACGGCAACCGCATCCCCGACGGCCGCGGCGACTATGCGCGCTTAGGCCCCGACCTGTACCTCATCACGGCCGGCAACGTGCTGCGCAAGCCGCACACCGAAGTCGCACCCGACGAGCGCCAAGTGTCGGGCAAGGTCCCCGAGTTGGCGTGCGGGTATCAGGGCAGCGTCGGCGCGTTCGCGACGATGGCTAAAAACTTCGGCGTCGACATCGACGAGGCCCGGGCGCTCGAAATCGTCCGGGGTTGGCGCGCGGCCAACCCGAACATCGTGCAACTGTGGTACACGGCCGACGACGCCGTGCGCCGCGCCATCGCGGAGCCCAACGTCGAATTGCCCATCGGTGAGCACCTCACCGTCGAGCGCAAGGGTGCGTGGCTGCGAATGCGCCTGCCGTCCGGTCGGTTCCTGTGCTACCCGCAGCCGGCCGTGGCCATGCTGCCGTGCAAGTTCTGCAAGGGCCGCGGCTTCATCATGGTCGAGCGCGATGAACTCATCGGGCTCGAAAAAGCCGATTGCTTCCGCTGCGACGGCTCGGGCCGCAAAAACACCATCACATATTGGGGCGTGAATCAGTACACGCGCAAGTGGGATCGGCTCACGTCGTACGGCGGCAAATTCATCGAAAACGCGACGCAAGCGTCGAGCCGCGACGTACTGGCCGAGGGCTTGCTCCGCGCCGAGGCGCACGGCTTCGCGCCCGTGCTGCATATCCACGACGAGATTGTTGCCGAGGCGGACCCGCACCGCACCGGCAACGAGTTGGGCGCCTTGATGTCGGTGCCGCCCGAGTGGGCGCCCGACCTCCCGCTCGCGTCCAAGGGTTTCGAGACATTGCGCTATCGAAAGGATTGAACGCCATGCCAACCCCGCAGAATTTCCACTGCCTATACGTGTCGAAAGGCCGCGCTTTCAAACTTGAACTCTCTGCCCGTACGTGTGTTCGCTGCCACACGCGCAAGCCCGTCAAGGGCGGCACGATGCTCAACCGCGGGCGCGCGTTCGTGTGCGCAGACTGCCGGCGGAAGTGATGCGCGAGTCGACAGTCGAGCGGTCGCTTGTGCAACTCGTGAAGTCGCAAGGCGGCGAGTGCCACAAGTACAAAACGCTCGGGCGCAAAAATTCGCCCGACCGGATTTTGCTGTCGTGGCGTGGCCGCGTCGCGTTCTGTGAATGCAAGCGCCCGGGCGAGGAACCGACCCCGGCGCAACTGCGGGAGCACAACCGGCTCCGCGCTCGTGGGTTCACGGTCGGCGTCGTGAGCACGCCTGCGGGCGTCGTCGATTTCGTCACCGACCTCATCGTCGCCGGATTCTTTGAACGTTAGGAGGCGCCATGCTTTTCACCTCGCTCGCATGTTTCACCATCGGCTTTGCGTTGGGCTTTGTGCTCGACGTGCGCGGCAAGCGCACCGAGTCGTACCGCGCCGGCTTTGAGGCCGGGCAACTCGCCGCGTTTCGCGAGGCCGTGCGCGAAGTCGAGAGCCTCGCCCGGTGACACGCCAGCCGTTCAAGCCCCGCGACTATCAGCGCGCCATGATTTCCCACGCGTACATGGTGGACCGTGGCGCGCTGTGGGCAGGCATGGGGCTCGGCAAAACGGTGTCGGCGCTCACGATGCTCGACGCCCTGCAATTGGTCTACGGCGAGCCCACGCTCGTGCTCGCCCCGCTGCGCGTCGCTCAATCGACGTGGCCCGACGAGGCTGCCAAGTGGGATCACCTCAAGGCCACCGAAGTCGTGCCGGTGGTCGGCACGCCCCGCGAGCGCCGCGCCGCGCTCGCGCGTCCGGGCACGGTCTACACCACCAATTACGAAAACATTGAGTGGCTCATCGCGGAACTCGGCGACCGCTGGCCTTTCACCACGGTGGTGGCCGACGAGTCCACGCGGCTCAAAAATTTCCGCCTCTCCGGTGGTGGCGTGCGCGCTCGCGCGCTCGGCCGCGTGGCTCACAAAAAGGTAAAGCGTTGGCTAAACCTCACCGGAACGCCGAGCCCCAACGGCCTCATCGACCTGTGGGGTCAACAGTGGTTTATTGATTGGGGCCAGCGCCTCGGCGTGACGATTGACGATTTCCGGCAGCGTTGGTTCCGGCCGTTGTTTGCCGACGATACGGGCCGCATGACGTGGGTGCCACTGCCGAGCGCGCAGGCGAGCATCACGGCGAAACTTCGTGATGTGTGTCTGTCGCTTGAGGCCGGCGACTATTTCGACTTGCCGCAACTCGTCAACAATACTGTGTATGTCGACATGCCCGGGCATTGCCGCGTCAAGTACCGGGAGCTTGAGCGCGACATGTACACGCAACTCGACAGCGGGCACGAGGTCGAAGCGTTCAACGCGGCCACCCGCACGCTCAAGTGCCTGCAATTCGCGAGCGGCGCACTGTACACCGACGACGGCACGACAGACGACAGCCGCAAGTGGATCGAGGTGCACGACCTCAAGTTGCAGGCACTACAGTCGATCATTAACGAGGCCGCGGGCGAGCCTGTGCTCGTCGCGTATCACTTCCGCAGCGACCTCACGCGACTGCGCAAGGCTTTTCCGAAGGGTGTGCACCTCGGCCACGACCCGCAGACCATACGCGATTGGAACGCCGGCAAAATCCCGGTGTTGTTCGCGCACCCCGAAAGCGCTGGCCACGGCCTCAACTTGCAGGACGGCGGCCGACACCTCGCGTTTTTCTCGCATTGGTGGGCGCTTGAGCCTTACCAGCAAATCATCGAACGCATTGGGCCGACGCGGCAGGCGCAATCCGGCCACCCGCGCACGGTCTACGTGCACCACATCGTCGCCCGGGGAACGGTCGACGAGCTAGTCATGCGCCGACGTGAAACCAAGGCCACGGTGCAGGCGCTTCTAATGGAGGGAATGAAACGTGCTCGACGTTGATTCAATCCGCGCCCGTCATCGGGCCGACGAGCTACCCATGTCCGCACTCGACCCGCGCCACATGGGCCGACAGGCTCACGAGGATCGCGGCGCGCTACTGGCCGAGCTTGCCGAACTTGCCGACGCCGAGAAACGTGTGACCGACACCGAGCGCGAGGCTCAACCGCCTTGGCAATACTGGGCACTGGCTGCGCTAGGCCGTAGGCGTGACAGCATGGACGCTGGAGATGTCGCCGCGGTGCAGAAGTTCATTGACGCCACAAGACCACTTGTCCAGCCAGTAGCAAGTCGGGGCGGCGAGGTGTCCGAATGAACATCCCCAAGGATAAGGTCGGGCACTTTGTCGGTGGCCTCGTCGTGGCCCTCGTTGCCTCGCTCATTTGGTGGGGCGGGCGTTGGGCTGGCATCCCCGCGCCCATCGCTGCGGCGTTCCTCGCCACGGGCGTGGCCGGGTGCGTCAAGGAATACGCCGATTGGCTCGACAACAAAGCCGTGCCCGGAATGCACGGCGTCGAGTTGCTCGATGCCGTGGCCACGTTCCTCGGCGCGGTGCCGGTCGTGCTCGTGCTGTGGTGGTTGCAGCGTTGAGCGGCGATTACGAAAAGCGCGAGCGCGGTGTGCGTCGTGCCGACGAGGCCGCGCCGTGGCTGGCGCTCGCGCTCGTGCTGTTGTTCGCGTACCTGATTGCGCGCCGGTTGCTCGCGTGAACGAGCCGGCACTCGACGCGCTCATTGATGTCGTCGTGCGCTTGGCGCTTGAGGCGCTTGCGCGCGGCGAGTTTGATGCGTGCGCGGAAATGCCGGAAAAACTAGGCCCGCGCGAACATCGCGAAAATTTGCAGGTTGCGAAAATTTCTCGTTTGTGCTATAATGGAAAAGCCCGGGGGGTCTGCCAACCCTCCGGGCCTTGCTCTTTAACAAACGAGGAACGATATGAACGCTAAAGCAAAGCGCCGCAGCGCGCAAGCCTACACCCGCGCGGCTATGTATGACTTCTATGACCGGGCAGCGTGCGCCGTCATGGACGCAATGGAAGCCGAACCGGATGAGGTTCAAGCCAGCAAGTTGGAGGATATGTACTTGGTCCTCGCGAACATGCGCGAAAAGTACGACGGCCTCGGTTAGTGGCCTAACGGGCGCTCCCGGCAACGGGGGCGCCTTTTCTTTTGTCCGGGCTTCCGAGTACAGTGCGCAAATGCGTAACGCCGCGACCTACTCCCGTTTCAGCACCGACCGACAAACCGAGTCGAGCATCACCGATCAGCAGCGGGCGTGCACCGAGTACGCCGAGCGGCACGGGCTCACCATCGTCGAGCACCACGTCGACGAGGGAATCAGCGGCGCGGCCGTCGGCAATCGGCCAGCCCTCGCCGCGTTAGAGCGGGCCGTGCTCGACCGGCGCGTCGAGGTCGTGCTCGTGGCCGACCTGTCGCGCCTCTCCCGTTCACAATCGGACTTGCCTCGCATCATCGAACGGTGGCGCTTCCGCGGTGTGCGCACCGTGGGCGTGCTCGACGGGTTCGACAGCACGAGCCGGTCGGCGCGAATGCAGGCCGGGTTGTCCGGTTTGATGAGCGACGAGTTGCGCGCCGGCATCCGCGACCGGGTGCACCTCGCGCTTGAGTCGCGGGCGAAGCGCGCCGAACCCACCGGGTCGCGCCTCTACGGGTTCACGTCCAAGCGCGAACCCATCGACGCCGAGGTCGCCGTCGTGCGCGAAATTTTCGCGCGCATCGCAGGCGGCGAGACGTACGCCGCGGTGTGCGCGAGCTTGAACGTGCGCGGCGTCCCGAGCCCGGGCGCGAAGTGGGCCCGCACGAGCCGCCGCACCGATGGGCGCTGGCTTTCGACCACCCTGCACGAGTTGCTCACCAATGAGGGCTACGTCGGGCGGCTCATCTGGAACCGGTCGCAGTGGGTGAAAGACCCGGACACCGGCAAGCGCCAGCGGCGCGAACGGCCCCGGGCCGAGTGGGTGGTGCACGAGCGGCCCGAGTTGGCCGTCGTCGACCGGGCGACGTGGGACCGGGTCGCGGCCCGGCTTGCCGCCCGGTCGGGCACCGCCGGCAAGGGCAAGGCCCGGCCCAAGTACCTCCTTTCGGGGCTGTTGGAGTGCGCCGCCTGCGGGGGCGCGTTCACGGTCGCCGGGAGCCGGGGCGGCACCTACTACTGCGCCCGGCACCGGACGGCTCCGGACCTGTGCGGGGTGGCCCTCGGGGCCCGCCGGGAGCCCACCGAACGGCTCGTGCTGCCGACCCTGTACGGGGCGCTGCTATCCGACGAGGCCGTCGAGCGGGGCCTCGGGCTCATGCGCCGGGCCCTCGCCGCGCCCAAGGTCGCCCCCGAGGCATCGGCCGAGGTCGCCCGGCTGGCGGCGCAGGCCGCCCGGCTGCGGGCGATGGTGGCCGCCGGGGAACTCGACGAGGCCCTCGCCGCGCCCATGCTGGAACGCATCACGGCCGCGCAGGATGCCGCCGGCCGGACGCGGGCCGTGGCAGTGCTAGGGCCGCGGGGGCAGCTTGAAAGGGCCTACCGGCTGACCGTGGCCAGCCTGCGCGAGCGTTTGACCGATGCGGACATCGGCACGGCGCGCGAGGCCATCCGGGCGCTTGTGGGCCGCATCCGGCTGGCCGACGAGGGCGGTGCCCTCGTGGCCCATTTCGGCCCGTGTACGCTCGGTGGTAGCGGGGGCCTGCTATGGGTGGACGTACCGCCCGTGAGGCTCCGGGCATAGGTATTATCCCCATATAGGCAGGGCTTGCATATTAGGCAAGCGTTGCCTATACTAGCTCCAAGGTCGAAGCACGACCGAACCGACCGGAGCAAGCAAATGGACATCGACCGCGAACTCAACACCCGGATGGCCCGCCGGCTCCGCGCCGAGGATAAGGCCCTTGCCCGGCAGGAAAAGCTCGCCGAGCGTGCGAAGCCCTTTATCGGCGAACTCTGCCGGAACGGCGAGACGGTTTACTACGTGTTCCCGGCCGGGGGCAAGTACCGCGAAGGCGGCTACTTTGAACTCGTGGCCTACCTCTCCCGGGTCGGAATCATCCGGGCCTAACACTTACGGCCCCGGGCGAACCCCGGGGCCCAATCGGAGCAAACACACATGAACACTTGCCGCTTTTGCAAAGAACAGACCACCGACCACCTCATCAAGTACGGCGTGAGGCACTACGCTCACGCCCGCTGCGGCCTCAAGGCGCAGGGTGCGGCGTTCCTCGACAACCTCACGGACTGGCAGTGTGGCCAGTTCCCCTATTTCGTCGCCAAAGAGTTCGGCCTTGAGGGTGTGATCGAAACCCGGTACGCCCGGGCCGAGGTCGAGCACGTGGCCGGGGGTGCAGCATGAGCGCCCCGCACACCCCGAGCCCTTGGAGCCTTGGCGAGACTAAAATCGCCGTCGCCGTGGGCGGGTACACCGTGCACGCTATCCCCTTGTCCGGGGAAGGCACCGCCATCGGGTGCGTCTATGCCGGGACGGTCGGGCGCCCCCGTTCGGTTGATGTCGAGTACGCCAACGCGGCGTTGATTGCCGCCGCGCCAGACTTACTCGGCGCCCTCGACGACCTCGTTATGCTGGCTGCACAGCACCGCGGCAACGCGGTGCGTGAATCGGTGCAGCGCGCCCGCGCTGCGCTTGCCAAGGCGCGCGGTGTGTCGCCGTGAGCCTTCGGTGCCTGTTCGGCCATGCCCTGCACTGCGTCGCACCTCTGTACAACGTGTGCACGCGCTGCGGGGCGGCCTATTTCACAGACTACTTTGAGTCGCGCGCCCGCGGGTACACCGTTCGCTTCCGGGTGCCCGCCCGGGAAGCCAAGCGTGCGGCGCGAATAGGTACAAGTCACATCTAGGCAATGCTTGCCTTGGGCAATGGTTGCCTATATACTATCCCCAAGGTCGAAGCACGACCGAACCGACCGGAGCGAACGAACATGACAGCCCTTCACCTCGCAAGCTCACCGACAACCCGAGTCCCGATTTGCAACGGGTCGAGCATGAACCGTTACAAGGTCACGGCCAACCCGGCGCTCGTCACTTGCCAGAAGTGCCGCCGCCTGATTGAAAAGCGTGCGGCGCAGGCCGCCGGGGGTGCGCTGTGAAGCTCATCAACCCCACCGTGTACCCGGTGCGCGTGCGGATGGCCGCGCACCACATCGAGGAACTCCGCGAGTGCGAACTCGGCTCATGGGAGGATCACCAACAGGGCAACGAGACTTTTGAGGGTGTCAGCGAGCCGACCGAAGGCGACACCGCGCGGTACGGCACCGTGCACGCGTACGACATCCTCGGCCGCCACAAGGCCGTGATTGAAATGCGCGACGCCGACGAGGTGGCCGAAATCTACTACGCCGCGGCCTCGGGCACGTTCCAGATTGACCGCACCGACGAGGGCGGCAATGACAAACAGTATCGCGCCGCGTGCCGCCTATGCGACACGCTGCGCCCCATCATCGCCGAGTCACATGCGGACCTTGTCCGCGCGTGGCGCGGCCCGTCCGGTCAATAGTGAGGTGAAGTTATGAAAGCAAAACACACGCCCGGCCCGTGGAAAGTCCGCGCCAAGGATTCAGGGTATTCAATCATCGGCCGCGGTGTCAGTGTCGCGCGCATCGAACGCACATCGGCCACGGGCCCCGAGCAAACAGCAAACGCGACGTTGATTGTGGCGTCGCCGGATCTACTCACGGCCGCGCACAAGGCGCTCGTGTTCCTCGGCGCGAATTACAGCGACAGCGACATGCCGGATATTCTGCCGGCGCTGCGCGCTGCCGTCGCGAAAGCAACCGCGGGTGCGCCATGAGCACGTACACGCCCGGATCGTGGTCGTCGGTGCCGTGCTCGCACGGCGGCCGCCTTTTGCTGCGCGGTGGCCCGGAAACGCGGCACCCGCAGCCGAGCTTGCAGATAGTCCCGGGCGAGGATGCGGTGCTAATGGCCGCGGCCCCGGACATGCTGGCCGCGCTGCGTGCCATTGTCGGCGATGATTGGGGCGCGCATCCGGTAGACATCGCCCGCGCCGCAATCGCCAAGGCCACGGGGGTGCAACCGTGAGGCCGCCCGGAACGAAACGCACGGCCGAGGATTTCGGCAAGTTGCTCGACCGTGCCAAGCTCACGCAAGCGAGCGCAGCGCGAGCCCTCAAGCTCGCGCCACGCACCGTGCGGGGCTATGCGTTGGGCGAATTCGCGCCACCGTACCCGGTGGTGCTCGCCCTCAAGTACCTAGCCGAGCATCCGAACGAGGTGAAGCCATGAAATACCTGAGACTCGCCATTGTCGCGCTGTGCCTGATAGCCGGCGCCAATCTAGTCATCGACCTCGCCGGGCGTCCGGCCACGGCCGACGTGGCCGAGGTAAAATCCGACCCGGTGCACGACAAGCGCCTCGTCGACAGCGCGGCCGGGGCGCGCGAGCTTCGCGCCCACATGCGCAACCCCGCAGCGTTCGGGCTCGACCATGTGCACCTGACACCGACCGGCGTGGTCTGCTACGCGTACCACTCGACCAACGGGTACGGCGGCACCGTCACCGACAGCGCGGTGCTCGACAACGGCACGATGTACACCGCCGACTCGCCCGACTTCCGGCTGCGCTGGCTGCGCTCATGCAAGGGCGTGGGTGAGAACGTCACCACCGAAGTCGAATACCTCGCGGCCCGCTAGTGGCTGTCGGCCGCGCGCAGTTCGCTCAACTGCGCGCGGCACTTCGCGAGCGCCACCTCGACCGAAGCCAAGCGCATCACCACATCGTCGACCGTGAGCTTGCCCGCCGGCACCGTCCACTCGGGCACGCAATCCTCAGTCAATCGGGCCGGGAT
>Ga0228698_1000260_pt1 | contig 45432 bp, 53 predicted proteins | sample McNCre117_Aug_MG_FD_178015 | JGI IMG/M metagenome (GOLD analysis project Ga0228698, IMG submission 178015) | Freshwater microbial communities from McNutts Creek, Athens, Georgia, United States - 1-17_Aug_MG | ecosystem: Environmental > Aquatic > Freshwater > Creek | place: USA: Georgia... | reverse complement strand
CATACTCCTTCGGCGTTCCAATCGGCTGTTTCTTGTTCTTACCCTTGACGCGCTCCAGCTTGGCATGCGGCACCACAGCGGCAATCCACTTTGGGTAGTTGGTGTTTGAGTCTGTTTTGAAGGTAATGGACGGTTTTTTCCTGTGCAGGTCTATCGCACAAGCCCACGTCAGCAAGCACATGACGTGCATCAGCCGCGACATGGGTATGAAAGTCACGCGGCTTGTTTCTACCGCGCTTAGCCATGAACGCCTCATACACACCAACTGCGTGAAGCAGTGAGGCGTCTGGATATTTAAGGTCGATACCGCTCATGGTTGCACCGCCAGTCCGCGCCACTCAGGCGTATAGCCCTTGCAGTACATGTCGTTTGAGCGACCGTACTTGTAGCCAACTGGCACTGCACGCTCAATGTTGAAGGTGGTGCAGAGCCACTGAACACCGTCCCACACGCTGTATCGCACGCCGCCATAGTTCGTGCGAATCTGATACACACCCATGCGTGCCGGGTTGATGCTCACCGGAAACCACGGAGTCACTTTGCGATTCTTGATCACGACAAAGTACCTCCGAGCACGGAGTCAACCCAGTCAGGCGAGTCCAGCGACACGTCGCACAGCTCAGGCTCGGGCACTTTCAGCTCAGCAATGATCATGTGCAGGCTGCGCACCTCAGCCATCGCGTGGTCGCGCGCTTCGCAAGCCGCTTGGTAGTCCAGGCGCAGGGCGGCAAGCTCCTGGCGAAGATCGGCGCATGTCAAATCCAGTTGGCGTTCTTCTTCAGTCATTTTGGTCTTTCAAAACTTTGGGTCGTTTGATGTGGGTCTGCGCGGTGCCCTTGTAGGTCGTGTGTTTGCTGACCGTGAAGCGCACTAGGCGGGACTGGCCTACGAGCGGGAAGCCAGCGGCCACACCCGTGTAGATCAGCGTGTTTTGCATTTCGTCTTTGCAGACGTGCAGATAGCTCACGCCCTTGTCGCCAGGAAACATCGGCGGGTGGCGTGTCTCAACGATCTTGATGCACTCCAGCCGGGTCGTGAGCTGTTCGCCCACGGTGCCCAGGTGGATACCTCGAAAGGCCATTGGGCCAAGGTCTTGCCAGGGTGCGCTTGTGGTGTGCATGTCGGGCTTCCAGCGTGGGTATGAGCGGGACCGCATCACTGGCCGTACCAAACCACTTTGCACACTGCATCGAACAGCTTTGCAGCCGTCCCTGCACCATTGCGCTTGTCGAGCGCGGCCAGCATGGCGGTGACGTTCTCGGCGCTGTCATAGGTCTTGCCACCCTTGTCAGAGATGTGGTTTTCCTCACCGGCCAAGTCGTAGCACAGGTCACACAGTTGCACGCCCGAGCCATCGCCGCCCGTGTGGCGCGTGTTGTGGCCGCAGCAGCGGCAGCGATACACACCTGAACCGGCCTTGAACTGACTGTTTGCTTTCGTGGTCATGTTGGGTTCTCCGTTGTTGATGTTTGAAATTGTATGCCGCTATTTAGCATTTAGCAATACATAATCAAATTTATTTTTTAGCAGGCTTTTTATGTAGCTGGCAAACCCAGTGCTTGCCACCGAACACCTGCTTGATATGCCCGCCGCCAGGAACCTTGTGCGTGCCGCACAGGGCGCACCAGCGCATCGAACCAAGCCCGTGGTAGGTGGTAATGCCCTCGTAGAGTTCGCCGGTTGTGAGCACGGCTGTGGGGATGGGCGACTTCATTTGAAAATCCAGTGGAAAAACCCAGCCGAATACAGCGCGAAGATGCCCACCGCGCCCACCATTCCGAGTGCCACCAAAAAGTTGAACACCCAGTTGCCGATCTGGCGTATCACCGCCGCTGCGTCATCAACCCACCACATCGTCAGTACCTCCGTCAGCAGGTTGCGTGGCCTGAGTCATCAGGATTTGGTACATGGCGCGCGCCTTCCAGCCCAGCCATGCATGGTTGATGCGCTCGACGCCGTAGCTGCCATCGTTGTTCTTCCAGCACAGCCCTTGAATGCTTACCGGCATGGCCGTGTCGAGAACCATCGTGCGGCTCTGACGCTCAGCCAAGTAGCGGCGATACGTGAACTGTTCAAACGTGGGGCGCTCGTCTTCCAGTAGGGATTCGATAGAGCGTTCGCGTTGAATTTCTTGTGCTTGATTCATGGGTTCTTTCATTGATTTACGAGGGGAGAGCTGCCAGTGCTTGCTTGCGCTGGCGAAGGTTTTTCTGCATCACGGAGCGCGGAATAGATGGGCGAATCGCGTCAGGCTTGTGGCCCCAGGCGAAGCGCGCCACCGTGGGGAAACCGCGTGTGTCGGCGTCCCATCCGGCGATGTGCATCAGGTTGTGAAAACGGAACTCTTTGACCAGTGATGCCAGCGTGCGCGGGCTGAGGCCGGTGAGGTTCGACATTTCTTCGTAGGTGGCCGAATCGACGCTGAGCTGCTTGATCAGCAGTGCCTGCGCGATAGGGCTGGAACACTTGCGACCCATTACGCATTGACCCCCTCTTGCTTCATGTAGGCCGTCAGGCGACGGATGCGGTCACGGTGGTACTCACTCATGCGCTTGGCGTATTCCTGGCCGCTTTCCGCTTCCAGCAGGGCGCGCTGTGCGTCGGCCAATTCGCGCTTCGCCATCACTTCTGCGCTGGGTTTCTCAAACGACTTCTTTGCGAAGTCGGCTAGTTGCTTCAAAAAGTTCATGCTAAATCCTTGCTAAATAGTGCATGTGTGCTGCACGGCTGCAAGTTTAGCACTCAATTTTGCATTGATGCAAGCGTTTCGCATTTTTCTTTTGCAAAACGTCATACATTTCGTTCCAGCAATTTTGCTAAACGAACTGGAGAAACAAGTGAGTCTTGAACAAGCAATCCTCGAAAACACCCAAGTGCTGAAGCAATTGATCACGGTGCTTTCGACCGCAGCAGAAGCAGGCGCTGTGAGCGCACCCGCCGCCCCGGCCAAACCCGGACGCCCCAAGAAAGAAGTTGTCGCTGAAGCTGCACCTGCTGCCACGGTGACTGCCGAAGCGCCCGTGCAGACCTTCAAAGAAGAACCCGGCTACCTGATTCCCGGCGACCCGGCAGGCACCCGCTACTTCATCGTTGAAGCGCACAACACCGTGTATCGCCAAGTCCCTGGCGACATGGACTGCACCCTGGCCGGTGCTGTGATCGTCAGCGGCGCTGAATATCTTGCGAAGAAAGCCGAACTGGAAAAAAAGTTCGCGTCGGCAGCGGCAGTTGCAGCGGAACAAGCCTCCAAGGCGCAAGCTGCGGCGACCCCCACCCCTGCATCGACTGCCTCATCCGAATCGGCAAGCAGCGAACCCAGCTTTGAGCAGGTGGTCGAAAAGATGCGTGAGCTGCACAAGGCTCAGCAGCAACCCGGCATGTTGGTGGTGTTGCAGAAGTTCGGCGCTGCAAAGGTGCCTGACCTCAAGGGCAAGGCCAGTAACGCTGACCTGATCGCAGCCATCGAAGCGCAACTGCTGGGCTTGTAATCCATGCACCCCAACGCCCTGTTTATGGCAATGATGCAAGGTGGCGTGCTGACCCCCGCGTGGGTCTTCCACGGCACCCATGCATGCCCTATCACCTACATGCGCGCTGGTGGCCCGTTTGGTGCCAGCCAACGCGATAGCAACGGTGGTTGGAAGACTAGTCAGGTGCTGGCATGAGCCACGTTCCTGAAGTGGCAACACATGCTGTGCTGTCCCCCTCGGGCAGCAAGCGGTGGCGTCGAGGCAAGGGTTGCCTGGGTTCTGTGCGTATGTCCACCGGCATCCCGCGCAAGTCGAACCCGGCATCCCGCCTGGGCACCGCAAAGCACTACGTCAGCGGTAACGCGCTGATCGCTGGCAAAGACAACGTGAACGATCTGCTGGGCCAGAAGGTTCTGTTCGTGAGTGAGGTTGACAAACCTGACCGCGAAGCAGAAGCAATGGAGTCCGAGATCAACCGCGCTGGCTTCATCGTCCAGGCTGAGATCGTCATCGACAAAGAGTTCATTGACGACTGCAACCAGTACATGGGCTTCGTGCTCGACTACGTGGAGCTGCACGGCGGTGAACTGCATGTTGAGGTGGCTGTGCCAATCGACCATATCACTGCCGAAGCTGAGGCCACTGGCCGCACTGACGTGGTAGTGGTTACCGAGCAGACCATCACTGTCATCGACGCGAAGTTTGGACGCGGCAAGGTCAATGCGTTCGACATGGTGAAGCCAGCAATTATTGATGCTGACGGCACCGTATTGGAAGCGGCTGTGATCGAACCGAACTCGCAACTGGCGATGTATCTGTCCGGTGCCCTGCGTGCTTACGACTTCTTCGGCACCGTGACACGCGGCGTGATGATCATCGTGCAGCCCGCACTGAACCATGTGTCGGAATACAAGATGGAAGTGGGCGACGGCGGCAAGGCGTTCAACGCTTTTATCGCTGAGCTGCAACTGTCAGCCGACCTGACACGCGACCCCAATGCGCCGCTGAACCCAACGTCTGAAAACTGCTTCTTCTGCCCTGCCCGCTTGTCGTGCAAGGCCCGTGAAGAAAAGGTGCTGGACGCCGTTCTGGTGAACTTTGAAGACCTCAGCAACCCGCAACGCAAGCCTATCGCTGAACAGCGCCTGGGCCAGTTGTACGAGCTGCTGCCACTGGTCAATGAGTGGGTCAAGGACGTGACTGCACGCATGTTCATGGCGCTGGACAACGGCCTGACTGTGATCAATGGCCAGGGCGAAAAGTTCAAGCTGGTGACCGGCGCGATGGGTAATCGCAAGTGGGACGACGAAGCCAAGGTGGTTGCTGCCATCAAGGAAATGAGCATCCCCGAGTCGATTGCCTACAAGCGCGAACTGCTGTCTCCCGCACAAATGGAGAAGCACGCAGGCCAGCGCAAGTCACGCAAGAAAGGCTCTGAAGCCCCGCCGCCCGCGCCTATCGGCCCGCTGAAGTGGAAGCGCCTGCAAGAGCTGATCACGCAAGCCCCTGGCAAAGCGGAGATCGCGCTCGAAAGCGACCACCGACCTACACGTCACACGCTGGATGACGGCGCTGACCTCTTTGAAGAAATCCCCAGTCCCACCGCTGCACCCGCAGTGGAAGAAATCGACCTTTTTAACTGAGAAATCCTATGTCCGATATTACTTTTCCCGCCCAGTCTTCCGTCATGGTTGTCCTGAATGACGTGCGCCTCGCATACCCCGATCTGTTCAAGGTCGGCAACGCCATCCCTGGTAGTGAAAGCGAACCCAAGTTCGGTGCCAGCTTCATCATGACCCCTGATAGCCCCGCGTTCAAGATGGCTCAAGCAGCCTTCGTGCATGTCGGTAATGTGAAGTTCGGCAAGAACGCACCGGCCATCATCGCTGAGCTGTCCAAAGACAAAAAGTGCCTGCGCCGTGGTGACTCCAATCTGGACAAAGAAGGCAATGTGCGCAACGGCTTCGGCGGCAACTTCTATGTCGTGGCCCGCAATGCGCTGAAGCCCGCCGTGGTCAATCGCGCCAAGCAGCCGCTGGACGATGACGGCACCGTGTACGGCGGTTGCATCGTGAATGCAGCCATCGAAATCTATGCCCACGAAGGCCCAAAGATCGGCAAGCGCATCGACGCCAAGTTGTTGGCTGTGCAGTTTGTTGAAGACGGCGAAGCCTTCAACGGCACCCGCCCCAACGCCGACATGTTCGGCACCCTGCCCGATGTTGGCGGCACCGCTGGTGCGACCACCACTGGCGCTGACCTGTTCTAACCCTCTCCCCTCAACTCAACTTCAAAGAGAAAACCATGACCAATACCGCAACCACCTACGAAATCCGTTCCGACATTCCTATGCCTGAAGTCAAGCCTTTGGGTCGTCCTGCTGAGCTGTTGCCTCTGGAGCAGTTCAACGTGGGCAGCAGCATCCTTTTCCCGGTCGCTGCCGACTCCACCGTGGACAAGGTTCTGAATCAAGTTCGTGCCAAGGTGCAGCGCTTTAAAAAGATCACGTCCAGCGACTTCAAGTTCCGCGTGACGAAGTACATCGACCCGGTGACCGACGAAACATCCGTGGGTGTGTGGCGCACCGCCTAAACCAGTTGTCTCCCTTGCGCTGAGATCACTCGCGCCTTTGCCCTGGCCTTCGGGTCAGGGTCTTTTTTCCGAATATCTGAGGTGTTTATGTTTTTCAAGAATCTACAAGTTTTCCGCACTACGAAGCAGTGGTCTATTGATGCCAGCGACCTTGAGTTCTCACTGATCGACCACGCACACGTTCCTGTCACGCCCGCCCAGGCCGAGTCTCACGGCTGGGCCCATGTCCATGAGTCGCAGTTCGTGCGCAACATCGACGGCCAGTTGCTGCTTGCGTTCAAGTCCGAAGTGAAGCGCATCCCGAGCACCGCCCTGAAGGCTGCGCTGGCCGCGAAGATCGCCGCGATTGTCGATACCACTGGCCGCAAACCCGGCAAGAAAGAAACCCGCGAACTCAAAGAGGAATGCGTGTTTGATCTGCTGCCGCGCACGCTCCCCACCGAGTCGATCACCCATGTCTGGATTGATACGAAGGCTGGCTGGATTGTGATCAATACGCCCAGCAAGGCCAAGTCCGACCGCATCATCACATCGCTGGTGCGCGCTTTGGAAAGCCTACAACTCGAAACGTTACACCTTGCAAAAGACCCTGGCACGTTGATGGCCCAGTGGTTGAGCGAGAACGAAACCGACGCTGCATTCAGCATCGACCGCGAGTGCGAACTGCGCGCGTGCGACGAATCGAAAGCAACGGTGAAGTACGCCAAAGAGAACTTGGATACCGACGACATTCGCACCCACATCAAGCAGGGCAAGCGCGTGACCAAACTGGCGCTGACATGGAACGACCGTGTTTCGTTCGTGCTCACCGACGACTTCAAGCTGCGCAAGTTGGTGTTCCTCGAAGGTGTGTTTGAAGGCCAGAGCGATGACAACGAAGACCAGCAGCGCGCCGACATGATGATCATGACCGGCGAACTGCGCTTCATGTTGTCCGAGCTGATTGTGGCCTTCGGCGGCGTCAAGGCGCGCGAGGAAACATAAGGGTTTGAACTGGTCAGGGTGCCACGGGTTAGCGCCGTGGCGTGTTGGGTTCCTGGGTGTCTCCCACGCTGCTTTATGCGACCCCTGACCAGTTCTCCGGTGCTCTTGGCATGGCTGCTGTGCGCAACGGGTTAGCGCCGTTGCAAACCTCAATTTGAGATACAGCCATCGTGACCGCTGCTTCATGCGAAGCACAGCGGCCATACCAAGAACACCGGGTCGGAGCGCCTTTCGAGCTGGGGTGGTTACCCGGCAAACAGGTTGTGCTGAAAGACGTGTTGCCCCCGAGTAGTTCATAGGCGGCACGTTTCGTGGTCAAAAGACCGGCGCTGGCACCTAACAGGCCAGTTGTTACCCGCTGCCCCGACGCAAGAACTGAAGCGGGAAGCACAGCAATAACCACTTTTATTCGACAAGGGATGGTATGAAAAAGCGTGTATTGGTCATGGACGTGGAGTGCCTGCCCAACTACTTCATGGTCGGCTTCAAGAGCGTTGACACACGCAAGTTCCGCTACTTCGAGCAGTACGAAGGGCACCCGCTGGATGTTGATGCGGTGCGCGACATTCTCCTGGCCTTCACCATCGTGACATTCAACGGCACCGGCTACGACTTTCCAATGGTCAACACCGCGTTGCAGTGCGTAAGCAACCGTCGCCTCAAAGAGCTGAGCGACGTGATCATCCAGAGCCAAATGCGCGACTTCGAGTTCTATCGTGAATACGAGGTGCCAAAGCTGCGCGGCGTCGATCACATCGACTTGAAAGAGCCAGTCCCCGGCGTGATGATCTCGCTGAAGCTGTACGGCGCACGCCTGCACTCCAAGCGTTTACAGGACATGCCCATCGAGCACGATGAGTGGATTCAGCCCGAGCAGTTCCCGATCATCCGTGGCTACAACGACAACGATCTGGACACGACGATTGACCTGTGGTTGAAGGCCACGGACCCAAAAGACAACATCATCGCCACGCGCGAATTGCTGACCGAAGAATACGGTATCGACATGCGCTCAAAGTCGGATGCGCAGTGCGCCGAAGCGATGATCAAAGCGCGTGTCGAGAGGGCGCTTGACCAGCGCGTCTATCCGCAGAAGGTGCCCGCTGGCACGCGCTTCAAATACAAGCCCCCGGCATTCATCAAGTTCCGCAGCGTCATTCTGCAAGGTGTACTTGACGATGTGCTGAACGCTGACTTCGTGGTGCAGAAGACCGGCCAAGTGGAGCTGCCTGCATCGCTGGACCGCTACATCAATATCGGCCAGTCGAACTACAAGATGGGCATCGGTGGCCTGCATAGCAGCGAACAGAGCCAAGCGGTCATTGCCAGCGACACGCTGCTGATTCGTGACCGCGACGTGGTGAGCTACTACCCCTCGCTGATCTTGCAATGCGGTCTGTCACCCAAGAGTATGGGCGACCACTTCCAGAAGGTTTACAAGCAGTTTTTCGAGCGCCGTATGGCTGCAAAGAAGGCTGGCAATAAGTCTGTGACGCAGACGCTGAAGATCGTTATGAACGGCTCATTCGGCAAGCTGGGCAGCAAGTACAGCGTGCTCTATTCACCCGACTTGCTGATACAGGTAACCGTCACCGGCCAGCTTGCAATCTTGATGCTGATCGAACGCATGGAAGGCGCTGGCATCCCCGTGGTGAGCGCCAACACGGACGGCATTGTGATGGTATGCCCCACACACCTTGAGCCGCGCATGCTGGAGATCGTCGCCCAATGGGAACGCGAAACCGGCTTGGAGACTGAGGAAACACGCTACCGCGCGCTGTACAGCCGCGACGTGAACAACTACCTCGCGCTCAAGGATGGTGGTGGCTACAAGGCCAAGGGCACGCTGACCCTGGCGGGCACCATGAAGAACCCCGACTACGACATTGTGAACGTGGCCGTGTGCGAGTTTCTGGACAAGGGTGTGCCTCTGGCGCAGACCATCCTCGGCAGCAAAGACGTGCGCCAGTTCCTGCGTGCTCAGCGTGTCACGGGCGGTGCGCAGTTGCCTACTCGAATGGACATGGTTGACCAGTGGGTCGAGACAGCACCGCGCGAATGGACGATGACGCACCAGGGCAAGACGTACACAGAGAAACGCAAGTCGCGCCCTGCGCCGCGCTTTCTGACAACCGACGCAATGTATCTCGGCAAGGTCGTGCGCTGGTATCGCAGCAGCACAAGCAATGTGTGCCTGGAGCGCGTTTCGAACCGCGCAAAGGTGGCTGGCTCCGACAACGCAACCCCATTGATGACGCTGTGCGAAGGCATGCCAGCCGATATCGATTACGGCTTCTACCTCACTGAAGCCAACAACCTGCTCCGTGACATTGGAGCTATCAAAAAGGAAAGACGATGAAAGACCTCATGCTTGACAGCGAAACCCTCGGCATTGGACCGGACGGTGCGCTTGTATCTATTGGCGCAGTATTTTTTGATGAAGACGCTGGCACGCTCGGTGACACGTTCTATCGCAATATAAACCTCGCCACGGCGGTGAGAGATGGCGGCGTTATGGACCCTGGCACGGTAATGTGGTGGCTCGGACAGGACGACGCTGCGCGTAACGCTATTCGCTTCAACGGCGAGGATATTCGTGTTGCCCTGGCAGCGTTCAAGTCGTTCATTGAGTCGCGCGTGCGCGTTGACGAAGTGCGTGTGTGGGGCTGCTCACCGACATTCGATTGCCAGAAGATTGATCGTGCGATGGCTCGCGCTGGCCTGAAGACGCCGTGGAAGTATTTTCTGGAGCGCGACTACCGCACCATCCGTGAGCGCAACCTGTCCGTTGAACAGGACGTGCGTACCGGCCTGCATAACGCCCTCGATGACGCGATATTCCAGGCCAAGCACTTGATGAAGATTCGCGCCGCGCAGAAAGCGATGGTGACGCAATGATTACCCCGCACAACGTACTCACCGACCAGAGCGAGTTTGAACGCGCCCTGGACGCGCGCATCGCAGCCCGCAAAGCCAAGCCGCCAAAACCAAAGCCTATCCGCGAGTCGAAGGTTGAAGACGCGCATGTTGCCAGTGTGAAGGCCGAAGGCGGCACCAGCTACAAGTTCACCAGCCCTGGCCGCACTGCGGTGCCTGACCGCCTGGACTTGCGCCCCATCACTGACCCCTGGCACAAAGAGCTTGTCGCGCGCTATGTGCGCTTCACCGAAGCCAAGCGCCCCGGTGCCAAGCCGACGCCCGCTCAAGAGCGTGAGCACGCACGCCTGCGCGCGCTGGGCTTCCGCGTTGACGTGGTGGATTACGTGAAGAAAGACCTTTTCAAATGAATGCCCACCGCACGCACATATCGGCCCCTCCAGGCGAAATTTACTGGAGGTATGAGGTATGCCCCCACGGCGGCGCAAAAGTGCTCCTGCGCACCGTTGGCGGCATCGCAACTATCGGTTCTTGGTATGGGGCACTGGGCGACTCGTTTGTTGCTTGGTGCCCCCTGCCGACAAGCGGTTCGCCAGTCGAACCAATCCAACGCGCGACCCTTTGGAAGCGCATCTCGTTCTCGTTCCTTTTGATCTTTAACCCGGAGAAAACACATGGCTACTAAACCTGAAACAAAGACCCCTGCACCTGTGGAAACCGCAGCGCCTATTCCTACGTCGAATATCCCGTTTGACGACTTGCTGGCAGACCCCGTTCCGCAACTGCGCGTCAAGCTGCTGAGCGAATCCGCGCTGCTGCCGGTGTACGCCACTGAAGGTGCCGCCTGCTTCGATCTGCACGCCACCGACACATTGGGTGTGCCCGCTGGCCGCGCCCGCGCTGTGCCCACCGGCCTTGCCTTCGAGGTGCCTGCTGATCACGTCATGCTGGTGTTCTCGCGCAGCGGCCACGGCTTCAAGAACGGCGTGCGTCTGTCCAACAGCGTCGGCGTGATCGACAGCGACTATCGCGGTGAGGTGCAGGTGAAGCTTCACAACGACAGCGCCACCGACTTCATCGTTGCGCACGGCGACCGCATCGCCCAGGCCATGATCTTGCCAGTGGCCCGCTTCGAGCTGGTGCAGGCTGACGAGCTTTCTGATACGGCCCGTGGTGCGGGTGGTTTGGGCAGTACCGGCAAATGATTTTCTCCCCACGCCCGTACCAGAAGTTAATCGGGGACTTCGTAATGGAGCACGAAAGGTGCAATGTCTGGGCTGGCATGGGCATGGGCAAGAGTGCTGAGTCAATTGCTATATACGACGCACTACGCCTATTTGGTGAAGCAAAGCGATGCCTTGTGCTTGCACCTAAACGCGTGGCACTTGGCACATGGTTTCAAGAGGTGAACAAGTGGCGTGAGTCATTTGGTCACCTAACAATTGCCGCCGCAATTGGTACACCAGCACAACGCATTGAAGCACTCAAGAGCGGTGCAGACATTATCACTATCAACTACGACAACCTCGAATGGTTGATCGAAACCGTTGGTGACCTGTGGCCGTGGGACATGGTTGTTGCTGACGAATGTTTTGTCGCAGGCACGCCAGTGGCAACACCAACAGGCGCTGTGCCCATTGAATCACTGCAACCCGGTGACCTTGTTCTCACATCGGTCGGACCGAAAAAAGTAGTACGCAAATATGAAAAAACCACACTCTCGCTTGTTGAAGTTCGACTGCTCAACGGAGCACGTATTGTCTGCACACCAAGCCATCGCTTTCGGGTTGAAGGTGGTTGGAAAGAAGCCTGTGAGCTTGGACAAGCCGATCATGTATTTGCGCCAGTGCATGCATTGCAAAACAATGTTTGTGATGGCACGCAGCATTGCGGTGGTGAATGGGTTGGGGAGGTATTGCAGCCGCAGTTGCTCAACTCGGGCGTGGACTGGCTCAGCGCCAAAGGATGTACTTCGCAATTACGCGAAGAAGCTGAACGAATGGCAGAAGGTGAACGGTGCTTGGAATACGGGTGTGCCAATGCGCGAGGAAACAAAGGTCAAGCTGAGCAACTTGCTGAAGGGGCGCGACTTGATACCGGAAGGCAAGCGAGGCGGGAATGGGCGGGGCATGAGTGCTTCGGAAGCACTTGCGGCAGAATATCTTGTGCCCGGTTGGATTTGGAACTTCCCAGTGGCGACACGCGGCATGGGAATGAACGACATACCGACATGCTACAAGCCGGACTTTGCATGGCTGGAGACTATGGAGTGTCTGGAGATAGACGGTTCAACTCACAAGTCGGACAAGGCGAAGATGCGCGACGAGAAAAAGGAATTTGTCTTGAACGCATTGGGGTGGAAAGTGTTTCGAGTGTCGAATGCACAGGTCGAACAACTGTGTGGGACATTGAGGTTGAAGACGCTCACGAATACTTTGCAGGCGGCGCACTTGTTCACAACTGCACCAGACTGAAGGGGTTGCGCATCACGTTGATGACCAGCAGCCGGGGCAATGAGTTTGTGCGCGGCCAGGGTTCGGTGCGTGCGAAGGCCCTGGCGAAAGTCGCGTTCACAAAGGTGCGACGTTGGCTGAACCTCACAGGCAGCCCCGCGCCCAATGGGCTTGTCGATCAGTGGGGCCAAAACTGGTTTATCGACCCTAGTGCGCTGGGCCATTCGTTCGATGACTTCAAGCAGCGCTGGTTCCGTTCGCGCCCCGACAATCGCGGCGGCTTGACGCTTGAGGCGCTGCCGTTCGCACAGAAGCAGATCGAAGACCGCGTTCGCCCCCACACGATCACGATTGACCCAAAGGACTGGTTCGATCTGCGCGAGATCATCGAAACGCATGTGCCCATTGAGCTGCCAGCCAAGGCCCGCCGCATCTACACGGAAATGGAAGACCAACTGTTCAGCGAGATCGAAGCTGGCACGTTCGTAGAAGCCTGGGACAGCACCGGGTCGCTGAACAAGTGCCTGCAAATTGGCAACGGCTTCGCATTCACTGAGAAGGGTGTGTGGTCACCCATCCATGACGAAAAGATCGAAGCGCTGAAGTCGATTTCCGCTGAGACAAACGGCGAATCCCTGCTGGTGGTGTACAACTTCGTGCCCGACAAAGAGCGCATCTTGAAGGCATTTCCCAAGGCCAGGACGCTTGACGCGCCCAATGCTGAAGTCGAGTTCCAGCAAGGCCGCATACCTATGCTGGTGGTGCATCCGGCCAGCGCCGGTCATGGCCTCAACCTGCAACAGAACTGCCGTATTTGTGTGGACTTCAGCACTGGCTATAACCTTGAGTATGACGAACAGGTGGTGGAGCGCGTCGGCCCGGTGCGCCAGATACAGGCGGGCTTTGATCGTGCCGTGTACCGCTACCGCATCGTTGCCCAGGACACGATTGAACAGACCAGTGCCATACCGCGCATCAAGACCAAGGCCCGCGTTCAGGACTCGCTCAAGGGTGCAATGAAGTTGCGCCCGACTGCTAAATTTTCTTGCTAAACCTATTTTGCATCTGCTAAACTGAGCACCTCTTTAGCAATTTAGCAGAAAGGTAAAGCATGAGTGAAGTTCAACCCGCAGGCATCGGTGACATTACCAGCGACGCCAAGGGCAGCGCCGCACGTTACAACGGCGGCAAACCCGATCTGAGCCTGATACCGATACGCATTGTCGCAATGGAAATGGCGAACGCCCGCTACCCGGCAAACATCTGTGACGCAATGTACAACCTCGGAGCATTCCAAGAGGGTGGTACGCAGTTTGATCTGTTCAAGCTGCTGCATGAACTCGATTGCCAGTGGGAAGACTGCGCCCAGGTGTTTGAGTACGGCCTACGCAAATACTCGTCGTGGAATTGGGCAAAGGGCATGCCGTGGAGTGCGGTTATTGCTAGTTGCGCACGACATATTCGCGCAATCGCTACTGGCGAAATTAACGACAAAGAATCTGGCCTGCCGCACACCGGCCACATTATGTGCAACGTGGTAATGCTGGTGCAGTATTCGTTCACATACAAAGAAGGTGACGACCGCCCTGTCAAATGGATTGGATTTGCGAAATGAAAGTTGCATACCCCGACATATTCAAACTGAGTAGCAATATGAAACCTGCAATTCGCCGTCATACCGCAGACAGTCGCACTGGCCGATCAATGATTAGCCCTGGTTGTGAGTCGCAGCCCTGGACCATTCCGCAAGATATTCGTGATCACAACGCCGAAGTCGAGCGCAAAAAGGCTGAGAAGCGTGCTACCAAAATGCGTGAGAAATTGAAGGCGCTGATCACACCTCCAAGTGATATTTCTGACTTCGTATGAACCAATCCCGCCTATCCAGCTTGTACGAAGCAATACTGAACATAGTTGTTGGCTTCGTCATTAACTTCGCTGCGAACTTTCTGATACTGCCACTGGTGGGTTTCCATATCACCGCAAGTCAGAACTTGTTTATTGGCGTGCTGTACACAGTCGTGTCGCTGGTACGCCAGTACACGATTCGCCGCTGGTTCAATGCACGACTGCACGCTGCGGCAGAGAAACTGGCGGCGCTATGAATCGCATTATTTGCTGGTTCTCCTGTGGTGCTGCCAGTGCTGTTGCAACCAAACTGGCAATCGCCCAGTATGCGAACACAGGCGCTGAACTGATTATTGCCCGCTGCATTGTTAAAGAGGAACATCCTGACAATGACCGTTTTGCGGCTGACTGTGAAAAGTGGTTCGGAATGCCGATCACCAATATGGTTGCAGAAGAATATGGCGGTAGCGTTTGGGGCGTGATGCAGCGTCGTCGATATATCAGCGGCGTCGATGGTGCTCCCTGCACGATGTTGCTGAAGAAGAAGGTGCGCGAAGACTTCCAGCAACCTACCGACAAGCACATATTCGGTTACTGCGCTGAAGAATTGGAACGCTGGGACAAGTTTCTGGACGCCAACAATATCGACGCTGAATCCCCGCTCATGGACCGTAAGCTGAGCCATGCGAACTGCCTTGCAATCGTAAAGGACGCTGGCATCAAACTGCCCGTGATGTACGAGCTTGGCTACCAGCACAACAACTGCATTGGCTGTGTCAATCCGCTCGAAGCATAAACTGGCTATACAAATCAATAACTTAGGATATAAACTTCGGACACCGTAACAATTAACCGCACGACCATGAACGAGCAATCTGAAAACCTTACCGCAAAGCAGCTCAGATCAATTCTCCATTTTGACTACGATACAGGAAAGTTTTATACACATCGCTCTGATCTACGCCGAACTATTGGCAGTGTAACAGCCTATGGGTACATGACTATCCAGATTTTGGGCACCAATTACATGGCACACAGACTTGCATGGCTGTATGACAAAGGTGCGTGGCCTAAAGGTCAGATTGATCACATCAACGGCGACAAGTTGGACAACCGAATCGAAAACCTGCGTGACGTTGATCAGACGACCAACATGCAGAACCAATCAGTTCTTACCAGTAATAACGCGCTCGGACTGAAGGGTGCGTACTTCCATAAAAAGACAGGTAAGTTCTATTCTCAGATACGTGTTGACGGAAAGCTGCTACAGCTTGGAAACTTCAAAACTGCGGAAGATGCTCACGCAGCGTACATCGCTGCAAAGCAGAAGTATCACAAGGGTTTCATATTTCGATAGCAACCAGTGTTAGCGTAGGCGCAGGGCCTTCGATCACACCATCACGAAAGAACACACGCGCGCCAACAGTTGTATCACCCCTGGCCTGCATGGCACCACCACCGTCAATCGTTATGGTCGCAACACCGTTATCAATCGACGCGACAGTGCCCACCATCAGCGGGTACTTCGGCAGTAAGTCTTTGAATAGCGTGTACAGGTTAGACATGTGTTTCAACCTCGATTGATTGGAAGATTTCAGGTAGGCCAACGTCCACGCCGACAGAGCGCACCACGCCCTTGCGTGTCACAGCGCCATCGTTGTACTGCACGGTCTTGCCAGGGACGATGATGCCGGTTTCAGCCAGCACCGGCAGGCGCAGCTTGACGTTTGCGATGCGCCCGGTGTCAGCCAGGATTGCAGTTCCGCGCTGGCGTGCCGCGTCGGCGTGCGTGATGAGCGGGTCGGTGATCATGGGTGCCACAACGTCACCAGCGGTGCCTGTGCGCGTCACTTGGCCCAGGATGCCTTGCTGCTGGCCCGACACGAACACGCGGTTGTACTCAGGCTTGGTGGCCCAGGTAATACCCTCTTGCGTCGTCACATCGACCGGCAACACATAGTCGGCGCTGGTCGTGCCCCAGTCCCAAGGCGCGACTGGGTAGCGGGGCAAGATCGACACGGACTGCGCCGTGGCATGCGGCTGCACATAGCCACCGGCAGCGCCAGCAATCGCGTTGAGCGCAGAGATATACGTGCCCTGGTGATTGAATACATTAGCCGGTACAGACCAGTCGGTCAGGCCCCAGTTGACGCCCCACCCCATCGACACGCCGTTGACGGTAAGCGCATCATTCGCCAGTTGCTGAGCGGTGCGCGCGGTGGTATTTCGGAAGTTGCCAACCACGGAGTACGGGGCATCCAGCAGCGCCGTCTTGCCGCGCCCGGTGATCTTCAGGCTGTCTTTGCCGAACGATCGGTCGCGGCTCAGACCCTCCACCAGAGCGCGGTACGGCACGCCGTTGATCAGGGCCTCTACCTCGACCGGCGCACCGTTTGACGCAGGCTCAAGGTTGACCAGTGCGTTGGCTGGTAGCGTGGCGGTGAAGCCCCATGTCCAGCTTGACGCGTCCAGGCTGAGCGACATGCCGAAGGTCGGCAGGTAAATGTTGCCGTCCACGCGGCGCAGTGATGCGGAATTGAGCACGATATAAACGCTCCGAACAGGAACAATGATTGACTGGCCGGGTGTGCCCGGAGCCACGTAATGGTCGCCAAACACAAGGTTCGGTGAACCGTCTTGCGGGAACTCGAACAGCAGGTTTGCATCCCACCACCACTTCGGGTCTTGCGGGGTGCTGGGGTAGCTGTGTGTGCCTGGGAGCGGCCAGCCTGCGACTTGCCAGGGTCCGGTGAAGAACGTGAGGCCCGCGAAGTGGACACTGGCACCGACCTTGCCGCCCATGTTGAGCACAGTTGGCCGCGCCGTGTCGTGGCTCGACTTCTGGAAAATCTGCTTGAAGATACCTTTTTGCGTTGAGGTATCCCACTCCGATTTCCTGAAGTCTGCCAGTTCCCACGCCTGCATGCGCTGCTCTTGGAAGAAGACGCCGGGTTGATGCACTGCGGTGCGGCTATTGCTTTGGCCGTCAGCAGGCGTCCAGGGCTGCATGCTGTCCATGCGCGTGCTGTTGGCAATCTCATGGGCGGTCGCCGGGTACTGTTCTTTGCGCACCGATGGCTCCCACGGAAGACCACCGTACAGGTCAAAGCGATTGGCCGTGACCCAATCAGTTCCCATGTCAGCTTCGCTGGCTGTGCCGCTTCCCAGCGGAGATGCCACGCGACAGTCCTTGTATGGGGTCACCCGGTTGTCGTAGAACGCAGCAGCGGCCACTGTGACGCCGCCCAGGCTGAACTGCATGTCCACCACCACGGGTGTGCGCACCTCGGCAGCAACCGTTACGCCTGAATCCAGGGCGAGGGAAATGTCTACATTTATCGGTGGGCCAATGAAGGCTGCGACCGTTACGCCCGAGTCGAGCGCCAGGGAAATGTCAACGGTGACACTGGGCGGCACGAAGACGCCAGAGTCCCCAAACACGATGTTCGTGGGTGACCCCGATAGCCGGGTGTCCTCCAGTATCAGGTTCGGGGTTGCGATGGGCACCGGGTTACTCCGTGATCAGGCAGGACAACAATTGAATCTCGCCGCCCGCGTACACCTGAGTATCGCTGAGCACGACCGGGCCGGTCGCCGGGGACTTCACCACTGGCAAGTCCATGACGCCCGCGCCGCTGCCTTTGCAAAAGCGCACCCAGCCCACAATGCCAGTGTTGGATGCGTTGGTCGCCTGTGGGGTGGTCAGGGTGAGCGTGGCCGTGCCTGACGCCGCGCCAATGGCACCGGATGGCACTGCCAGGGCGATGGTTCCCAACAGCGTGTCGGTGGCCGCTGTGTCGGGTGTCGCAGGCACAGCGGTGCCCGTGTACAACTTCAGCTTGCCGCCGCCCGAGTCAATCAGATCGCGCAGCGCGGTCAGGCGAAGCTGGCGTGCTTCCAGCGAGAGAGGGGTTGTCATTACATTGGCTCCGGTACTTGTGCGTCAGCAATCACGGCGCGGAATGCGCCAGTGTGGTCATAGGCGAGAACGGTATAGCGGTTGTCAGGCGACAGGTTCTTGAAGCTGTACGCGCCCGAAGTAGCATCGCTCCATGTCTCACGGATGGCGCGACCACTGCGTTCCTCCAGCAGCACGACACGGCGATGCACAGCAGTGTTCGGCGTGCCCTTCTGGAACACGGTGCCCTGAATCTTGTACCAGCCGCCGTCTTGCATGTCAGCGCCCTGGTATGCCGATGCGACCTCTTTGCCAAACACGCCCTCATCCATTGCACCGGGCAACTGCTGCGGCAACAGGATGGGGCCGCTACGAGGTTTGATCGTGGCCGCGCTGTCGGTCAGCATCGTGGTTGACGAGGTGCCTATTGGTGCCAGTGGGAAGCTGTTGGTCGGCAGATTGAAGTTCTGCGTGTAACGTGCCAATCCCTTGGTGATACGAACATCATCAATATAGCCATTGAAATATTCAGTGCCTAAAGTTGAATAGTAGCCCCCGATATATTGAAGGTACTCTGTACTGGAGTTTGAGGAATACTCAGAGCCTTGAAATACACCGTTGAGATATAGGCTCAGTACACCAGAGGCACGCACCATTGCTATGTGCGACCATACATTTAGAGGTACAGTCCCACCAGTGATACCCGATGCCCCGCCAGCGTATGCGTACAACACATTGCTGGAGTTAATCCGCATTACAACAGTGCTAGAAATAAAACCCGTTGTGGTAGAAGAAAGAATCCGCTGAAATGCACCTCCTGCTGTTGGATATATCCAGCACTCAGCAGTGAAGTCGGAGGTATTTAATTGGAGGCCGCTGCTGTTTGGCAGTGTCAGATAGTCACCCGAGCCATCGAAGTACGCACTGGTGCCACCGAACTTACTCTGCGCAGTACTGATCTGAGCATTTCCAACGGCTGACACTGAAAGTGCCAATGGGCCAGAGTCTATAAATACTGTTGACGTATTCGCACCGTCCATCTTCAGCAGTGCGCTAACCTTGGCGTAGTCCTCATCACCGGGTTGTGGTGAGGTTGTGTCAGCAAACTGGTAAGAAGGTGGCACGAAGTTGTTTGTGTAGCGTGCCACGCCCTTAGTGATGCGTAAGTCATCAATGTAACCGTAGGAAATCCAATTAGTAGGTGGAGATGTACTTCCAGATGCACCTATGTACAACACATTATTAGACGAACCATTGCCGATATCATCTCCAGATAGAGATGCGCTTCCGGCATATACGATACCATTAACAGCAAAATAAACTGCCGACTTAGTTCTGCTTACAGCAACATGCGCCCAGGTGTTTAGTGGGATTACGCTTGTGACCGCCAGGGATGCAGAGGCTGCGCCGTTATGTACTGATTCAAATACCAGTTGTGCGTTGGAGCCTAGACGCAGGTTCCATCCGGGGTTGACTGAGGTATTTCGGTAGCCATAGCTGACTATTTGAAAAAACTCAGCGGGCGCGGCTTGTGTCACATAAATCCAAGCCTCAATCGTGAACTCGCCTATACCAAAATTAAAATCGCTGCTGTTCGGTACGCTAACATAGTTTCCAGAGCCATTGATGTATATGGAGCTTGCACCAAACCTACTCTGCGCTGTGCTTAGTTGCGCACTGCCATTTGCGGTCAGCGTCTTTGGAGTTCCGCTGTTATCAGTAAACGTGGTGCTTCCGTTTGTACCATTACCATGCAGCAGCAGCACAGTGCTGTCATAGTTGTAATCTGCATTCGGCTGTGCGTACTCAGGCACCGGGCTGGCAGATGGTGTGAAGCTGGCCGTGTAGCGTGCCTTGCCAATAGTCAACCTAAAATCATCCAAATAGCCCACCATATTACGGGGGGTGCTGGAGGTATATTTTCCAACGCGGGCAGTGCATGTATTAGAAATATTCAACGCACCAGTTATTGCCATGCTGGAAAACATAGTACCGTTCAAGAACGCCCGTAGGGTATTCCCCTCCCTAGTCAACGCCATGTGATACCAAGTGTTGGCAGACAATGGTGAAGAATCTAGAGAATACTGCGTGCCGGCAGTGTTATATGCAAAAAATCGTACAGCACCTGCCAGTAATGAGCCGAAGTGATGTATCCCAAAAGCCAGTTGGAACCCACTGGATGCCTCGGGTTCACCTATAGTAAAAATTGCTTGATCAGTAGAGGCACTGGTTGTGTAGTACCGGAATTCAACCGTAAAGTCCGCAGTGCTAACATCTGTCCCAGCATTAGGGCCAGCCGCTACAGATAGCGAGTCACCAGTGCCATCAAAATAAATTGACGAAGGGCCAAACTTAGCCTGTGCAGTACTGATCTTTGTGTCTCCTGCCAGGGTGATCACTTTCGGCGAAGGGCACGTATCAAGAATGGTTGTCGAACCATTCGCACCATTGCCGTTCAGAATCAATACCGTGTTGCTCAGGTACTGATCTACTTGCTGCACTGGGTCAGGAAATGCCTGTGTCGCTGGCGTGAAGTTTGCCGTGTAGCGTGCCACGCCTTTGGTGATGCGAACTTCATCAATATAGCCGTTAAAACTATAAGTAGGGTTAGAAATATCAAACTCACCGGAAGGATATGCAAACGTATCTGCAACACTACCAATACTTGCCCCATTCAAATATATTGTAAGTGTACCCGAGCTACGCACAGCAGCCACATGACTCCAGGTATCCAGCGCTGGTAATGCACTTCCTGTGAGTACCCAAGCAATACCATTCTTTGCAACCCCAAGATTTCCATCAGCATTGCGACCAAACTGTATGCCGTTGGTTGTATTTACCGCAAAGATGATGCCAGAAGATACCCAGGAAATTGGGTTAACCCACGCCTCTAGAGTAAAGTCGCCTTCATAGCCGAACTCAAGGGACGCCGGTACTGAGATCATAGCTGTGCCGCCGCTATCCAGCTTCAAAGATGATGTTCCGAATTTGCTTTTTGCAGTCGATACCTGTGCCGTACCCTGAAATGTCAACGACTTATTGCCAAAACTGGAATCAGCAGAGTACTTATCCCCATCAGCGCCCGTACCATGCAACAGTAACGACACGTTGCCGCTGTATATATTATTCTGCGCCACAAACGTGGCAACATCAGGAAACGCTGCACTTGGCACTGAGAACGCACCTGTATAGCGTGCCACCCCTTTAGTGATGCGAATATCGTCAAGATAGCCGTTAAAGTATTCCACACTTGCGCTGTAGTCCCACTCACCAATACGAAGTGTTTGCGAACTGGCAGCAGGTGTATTTAGACCTGATATTGTTCCTGAGCTAACTCCGTTAACAAATACCTGACCGGAATAACCGTTACGCACCATTGCAATGTGAGTCCATGTATTCGCGCTCACTGCACCACTCACATCTATGTACTGCTCATTTGAGTTGTTCGTGGCATAGAAGTAGAAGCGCATGAATGTATTTAGCCATCGAATTGAGAAGGCTAAATCAGTCCAGTTACCACCACCTGTAGAATAAAAACCTCTATGGATTACACCAAAGTTAGATGAGATAATATTTGGATATATCCAGAACTCAATTGTGTAGGCATCCCCAAGGTCAAAGTCTGTTGATGTGGGTACGCTCAGATAGTCGCCGCTACCATCAAAGTAGAGTGCGGACCCACCGAACTTAGACTGAGCGGTCGAGATCACCGCGTTGCCAAATGTAGTGATCGTCTTCGGAATCTGCGACTTATCAACAATGGTTGTTGAACCGTTTGAGCCATCGCCATGCAGCAGAAGCACAACCTTGGCGTAGTCAGGGTCGCCAGAGGACGAACTGACGAACGAGCTTATGGCACTATTGCCGGGGTACTTCAGATCGTTGTAGCTCTGCTCAGTGTTCCAGTTGAGGTTGTCAACTGACGATTGGATGATCAGGCTGTTGGGGTAGGTCGCCTGACTGCTGCCAGCGCCAAGCTCCAAGCCAACTAAGTCCGCAGCTACGCCCAAGTCCCACGACAAACTGAAGCTCGACTGACTGCGGGTTGCAGCATCCCAGCTAACGATATTCGCATTGGATGCCAGGGCGAGGTCTGCAACGCTCCCGCTTGTCGGCGCAAGACTGGCAGCAACTGCGGCGCTGCTCACCGAGCCGTTCACCCACAAGCGTGCGCGAGTGAGTTCCAGCGCCCCACTGCCATCGACCATGAACCCAACAACGCGCCAGTAACGTCCCGATGCCATTTAATTATCTCCAGTCGTTGAGCATGTCGAAGAAGCAAACACCTGCTGAGGTAGTGGTGGTTCCGGTTTTAATTGCCCTGAGCTTTACCCCCGCCAAATCACCAGCGCCCATCACAACATCCCCACTGTTAAACGGGCCTGCTGACATGTTTTGTGGAGTCACCTTCATGCCGGGGAGATACCCCCTAAGACCGGATGTTGAACCTATCAATCGTGGGCGACACAGCGTTAGACCGTTATCTACTGGAGAGGGGTAGGTGAAGGCACCCAAGCCAGACGTGTAGTTAGTCCCTGTGCCAAAAGCATTCTCAGGGGCTAGGGATTGCGCACCCCCAAGAGTGTTTGCGTTGCGGGCCACGAACCCTGCGTCAGTATTTACAGACCCGTTGCTGTATTCAATACTATCGCTAAGGTTACTGGCAGCAGTCGATCTGTCTGCGGTATTCGCAAATAGGAAACATGCGTAGGGGTCATTCGATTTAACAGAAATGAAATCCCCAAAAAATACGCCTTGCGTACCGTAAGTAGTATTTGAATTTGGAGCCATGAATAGGTAAAAGCACCTGTCATCCCCAATTACAAACCAACTACGCGCTGCTGCACTAGCTACATCCGACTTACTCCACCAGCGCCCCGGTGCTGCCTGCTGTGCAACCGTGGGGAATGGCCCAATACCCGTATTCACGTCCGTCATAGTCTCGTAACCACGTACTCGTGCTGTAGTTGTTCCGGTGTCATCCACACGCAGCAAGCAGCCGGTCGCCTCAACGGCGCTGGGCTTGTATGCGGCGAGATTGGTGCCGCTGTACGGCTTGGTCCAGCCCAGCGATGCCACCTTGGCTGTGATCGTGCCAGTGGCCGTCTGGTCGCTGATACCGGGCGCTGCAAAGGTGAAGCCGTTGGTGGTCACCGACAGCACGCGCTTATCGCCGTTCAGGCCCGCAGGCGTGGCACCTGTAATGTTCGCAATGCCGTCCACGATCTGTGCATGTGCGCTGCCGTGGGTCACCGTGGCGATGTTGGATGCCACCACCAGCGTGGATACCGACTGAGAGCCAAAGCCGTTCACCAGCACCGCGTCGAGAACCGCCAACATCGCACCGGCTGTGCCCGAGAGAACGGGTGAGGAAACCTGTGTGCTGTTGAAATACCGTGTCTTGTTTACCATGTGTTACTCCGAATTGCTTATGGGCGGTCAACGTCACCACGGAACGCCAGGGTGAACTGATCGCTTGCCAGGGTGGCCGGTCCCTGCAACACCGTGCGAACCGCCCAAAACGGCGCACCGCATGCGTCGGTGTTGAACCGCAGGCAGTTGCCAGCCGCCCAGCCTGTGCCCCATCCAGCGGCTGGAATCGTGAAGTACGGGGTGTTGGTGGCCGGGTTGAGCGGCGCAGTGTTCACGCCTGTGCTGCCGCTGCCGATCTCACCGACAGATTCGCCAATGATTCGGTAGCTGGTGCTATTCGTGAAGATGAGCACCCAGCGCTCTTTGATCGCCCCCTGGTTCGTCACTGTGATGGGGTTCAGAGCCGTGTTGAACTGGGGGATAATGGCCGCACCGATGATGGTGTCCTGCCACACGCTTGTCCAAGTGCCCTGACCGAACACCGAATAGGTGCGTGCGAACAAGTCACCGAACGGCATTGCGCTAGACACGAACGAAGTGTTTGCCGGGAAGTTGTGAGTCAGCGAACGAGTCACCGACAGCTTGCCGGAAATGTCCACCTGTGAGCACAGCAGCATGTCTTCAATGCGGTGTTCGCATGTGAACGGCTGCGTGTAGCTGGTGATATTCGATGCGGTCGGAACGCTGATCGTGCCAGCGTCAAGGTTCACCGAATACAGGGTGTCAGGCACCACCACACCCAGCGCGTCTTTCACACGCACGGATGCAATACGCACCCGGCCCAGGTCGTAGTTTGTGTTCTTAACCAAAGGGTTGGGGAACGTGAAGGTGAGCGTGTTATGCACCACCAGCAGATCACCATTGCGGAACACTGGCACACGACCATCAAGCGGCAAGCGTGCGGTGTTCATGCCCAGCAGCGAGGCGTCCAGTGGCAGGTACTGCAACAGCACGGCGTTGTAGCGCAATGTGGAGGGGTTAACAATCATGGTTGCTGTCTGCCACTGCACCCAGCCGCGAACGTAGTCTACGGTGCCAGTGAACTCGCCTGACAGGACGCCACCAGCGCTTGCGCTACCTGTGCTGGAAACACCTGCGCTAAGCTGGAAGTTACCCGCCTTGAGCGGTGCAGACACGGTGCGGAATGCGCCCAACATGACGTTCTGACCAGACAGGTCAATTGCTACGTTCTGCCACACCACCGTGTTGGTGTTGTTCGCTGGTAGCACTGTGAGCGTAACCTTCCCGCTACCAACGACATTGCCAGCAGAGACACTGATAGACGGTACGGCTGCGGTCAAACTCCAGCCAGAACGAAGTGCGCCGCCCACCGATGTGTACAGGTCGCCACCAACGGTGAACGATGCGCCTGTGAGCGCCAGTTTCGCATCAGCAGTCGTTGGCACCTGCAAGTACATGGATGGGGTGACGACCAGCGACTGCGTAGTGCCAGTGCCGCCGCAGTAGGTGAGATTGGTGAGCGTTTCTGTGATCGTGCAGGGCTGCACTTCCCATGCCGTTTCGGTCCAGTTGTCGGTGTGAAACCAAACGGTACGGCTACGCTGATACGTGTGTAGAACGTACTGGCTGACCGACGCAGTGGTAATACTGATTGCGCCGGTAGCGTAGTTGATGGTGCCTAGGTTCGCCGATGCGTAATTTGTCCACCAACTTGTGATGTAGCTCTTGATGTTGCCAGCGCCATCGTCGTAGCAGTACACAACGCCATTCGAACCATCGCTGAATGCACAATCAGCAGGCGCGGTCAGCGCCAGTTGGAAGTGAACCGTTCCAGGTTGCACCGGGCCGGTTATAGTCCAGTTCTTGCCGGTGCCATGCGAGATCGCAGTCGCCTGAACATACGTCTTGTAATTGACGGTCACGTTTGAGGTTGGGAACAGCGTAGGCGTCACGGTGTACTTACCGGGGCCACTCAGCCCACCCGTAGCAGCACCAGACACAGTACCCGCGCCATTCACAGTGCATGACTTCGCCACGCCGCCAGTTGTCCACGATAGCGTTGTGTCGCCGGGGTACGAGTTGGGGGGAATCTCAATATCGAAGCTGGCAGCAGTCGGCAGTGTGCCGGTAACAGGCTGCGCAGCCTTGGCGGTGCCCCACTGGAACAGCAATGGACTGCCAACGTCAGGCATAGCGCCTAGCGTCAATGAAATCGACCCGGTGGTGTAGTTGATAGTCCCCACACCGTAGCTGGAGCTTGAACCAGACAGCTTGCCGTTGTCATTGTCCATCAGCGTGTACCAGCGCCCCTGTGCCATGTACGACATGCTGAGCGTGCCCTTGGCAGGGAACGGGGTGAGCACCGCAGTGAACGACAAGCCCTGGTTCGCCGTGGTGATCATCAAGAGATCGCTGAACACAGCAGGGCCGCTCGGGCTTGCTGGCTTGTAGGTGACCGTCGATATGTTGGCCCCACCGTAGCCCGGTGCGGTCGGGTTGAGCGAAACGGTACTTGTGCGGTAGCTGACAACACCTACTGCATTGGTGCCCTGCATGAGAACGCCGTCACCGCTATCGGTGAAGTTCACACCGTTGTAGCTCATGCTGAACGAGCCAGGGGTGATCAGCGTCGGGGTTGTGATGGTGCTGCCTGGACCCCATGCGTGTGCTGTGGGGTTGGTGATCGTGATCGTTGCAATGCCTGACGTGCTCACGCCAGGGTTCTGAAGCATTGGGTACTGGTCGATCACAGGCGACTCGACCGTGGCGGCTGGCACCAGATTTGTGTACACGCCGTCAGAGGTCGTGATCGACAGATCGCCAATCGAACCGGCGATGCCCAGCGGCTTCACGCCATAGAACTTTGCGCCGGTCGCAACAGAGGTCGTGTACAGCGTTGCGTAAGAGCTTTCGGGCGACAGGCCGTTCACGCCATAGGCACGCGCTGCGGGCGGGCCAAGCACATCCATTGTCAGCGCCTGACCCAGTTCGCAGGTTGCGATGGTTGCAGGGAACACGGTCGTGTTTCCGTTCTCAACCACGGCAACCTGCTGCGAGATTGTGCTGATCTTCAAGATGCGAACGTACTGCTCTGTACCGTTCGGATTCGTGAGCACCACCGCATCGCCGCCAGCGGGGAATGCAGTGTTCACGAAGCTGATCAGGCGCAGTTGCAGTGACCCGGTGTAGTGCGTGTCGTAAATGCGAACAGACGCCTTCGGGCCCTTCACAACATAGCGCTCAATCACGTCCTGGGCGGTCGCGCGCTGATCGGCCCAGCCGGTTGTTTTCACCAGCGTGCATGCGACCAGTGGGTCATCAGGGGAGTCTGTGATGATCGCGTGTGCGCCCAGCAGGGTTGCCGTGTCGGTCGTGTGCGCCACGCCGAACACCTTGCGCAAGTTGACACGACCGAAGGCACGGTCCATTGCGGAAGTGTCAGGGAACAGGTTGTTGCTTTGACCATCGACAATCGCTGTGCCGGTCATTTGACCGCCGCCGTCCGTGGTGTCGGCCATGACCGACGACTTCAATAGCTTAATGTCTTGCGTGAGGATGGGCATTGATTAAATCTCCATGAGGCGCAGCGTGATTCGATGCCAGTCGGCACTGTCTTGGTCGTTGTAGTGAACAACTGGCACAGCCTCAAGAGCAACACCTTCGTGGTGTCTGAAAATCACATCCCGACTCGTTCCGCGCATAGTAAGTTGCATGACCCGCCCAGGTACAACGCTCAGATTTCGCAGTGCATCAAGGGTGCTTTGCGGCATCCAGGCGCTGCTGTCATCCTCGGGCTGCAACGTGATCGGGCGACCAGCGACCCGCGCCGCGCTGCTCACGATGAGCGCCCCGGTGATCGTGCGCTGAACGCTCTGCTCTACTTGGTTCCACTGGTGCTCATCGCTCCAGCGAAGGTCTGGATGCAGCGTTATGGTGGTAGTGAGATATGTGAGTGTGATGGTCATTTATGCCGCCCGTGTTGCAGAGGTTCCGAGTTGTTGAAGCAGATTCGCCAGGGCTGTTGCATCAGCCTGTGACGCCATGCTCAGGTTGGTTGATGCGCCATTGAGGTTGATGGTCATGGTGGTTGCACCGCTGCTTGTCGAGCTGCTTGTAGCGCTGCTAGTAGCCGCCGAATCCTTGGCGGTCGCTGCCTCTTGCAAACGGAATTTCAGGCTGTCAAGAATCTGCTTCGCAGTAGTCCAGTCAGCATTCGCAGACTGCATTGCTGCCAACGAAACACTACCGCCCTGCTTTTGAAGCCAGTCAACATTCGCAGTGGCCTTGTCGAAAGCGGCCTGGGCAGAAGCCAAGTCGTCGGACGTGAGTTGCGCACCAGTGGATGTTTTAGTGCGCAGCGTTGCGAGGTCCGTATTTGCCGTGCTGGAGCTAAACGTACCAGCGGCAGAGCCGTCAGCGTTGCGTTTGAAGCCGTCGCTGGTCAGCTTCTGCTGCTTCTCAAGAGCTGCGTTTTGGCGTTCAATCGCACCGGCGTTTGTATTGCGTGCATTAGTGTCAGCGTTAAGACCGCCTTGACTATTTTGACGAACAACATCGCTGTTACGGATGCCCTGTATCTCACCCTCAATAAGCCGAATCTGCTCTTTGATGGCCTCATTGTTGATGTTCTTCACTTCGAGCATCTTCAATTCAATATCAAGCAGCTTGGCCTTGGTCTTACCTTCTTCAGTGGATGTATCAATCAGCTTACGCTTCAGCTCAATCTCCAGCTTCGCAGCTTCGTTTTGTAGGCGCTCAAGTTCCATCTTCAGCTCAAGCTGTTTGATCACCTGCTTCTTAGCTTCGATCTCCCAATAGTGCTGCTGTACAACATCACCAATCGCCTTAGCCTGGGCAGCAAGCCCGATATAGTGCTTCTCGCCAGCGTTGGCCTGCGCAATCAGAATGTCGATATTCGCAGTGCGCATCTTGGTTTCGAGGTCAAGGTTCTTTATCGAGTCCTTAACTGCGTCGGTATGTAGCGCTGTAACGCGAGCTAATTCCAGAGTCGCGTCCTTTACCTGCTGCTTCGTAGCCCAGCCGTCTTTCTCAGCCTGCGTAAGTCGATCAACATTGGCCTGTGCATCGTGCATCAAGATCGTGTATTTCGTGATCTCAGCAGAGTTATCACGCAGCAGTTCTATAGCCAGCTTGCGTCCAGTAGCTTCAGCCTTAGCCTTCTCTGCCGCCTGTGTTGACTGCTCAGCCTCAGCCTGCATCTTTGTGATCTTGTTTGTCAGAGCTTCGGTTTGCTTTTCAATAGCAGCCTTTTCTGTGCCACGGGCTTCTTCGACCTCACGAATGCGCTGACGCTGTACCAGCAGCAAGTCGAGTTCTGCGCGCTGTGATACAGCAACTTTGTCCATTGCGGCAGCGTAGTCGACTGCGGATTGCGACTCGGCATTAGCAAGTGCCAGTGCGTCGTTCTGCTGCTTTGCAAGCTCCACCCGAGCCTCACCTTGCAACTTCACAGCCTTAGCGTTTGCACTGGCAGCTTCAGTGGCAACAGTTTGCGTTTCGATCAACCGTCCAACTTCCACGTTGAACTTATTGATATTCGCCACGCCCATCAGCGTTGTATCAGCCTGGAGCTTGGCAGCGGTAGCAGACATTTCAGTAGCACCGGCTGCGGCCCGCAATGCGGCGTCAACACGCGTAGCTGCGTCGGCTGAGTTCAGCATGGCCTTGGTGCCTTCGCTTACCGCAGTTGTCAGATTGGCTTGCGGTATCAGCACGCCAACAATGGCATTGCCTACATCGCGGATGCGTTGGCCGCTAGCAGCAATCTCATCGCTGTAGCCTTTAAACGCATTCTTGTTCCCGGCCAGTGCTTGCGCCAGTCGTACAACACCACTACCGACCAAGCCAATAGTCTCGACAAAGGACTCGAACAGGAACAGAACCGGCCCGATGGTCGCCGCCAGGGCCTTCATTGCACCGACTAACACCGTGGCCCAGCCAGCGTCACCGGCAGACTGCGCAAACACAGTGAATGCACCCTTCAAGCGACCCCAGGTGCCTACCAGTGTGTCGGACTTCCCCTCAAGCTCTTTGAGTGCGCCCGTAAACGGGACAATGAAATCCTTGAATGCGAGATTGCCGGAAGTTACCAACTTGGTAAGTTCTGCCTCGGTCAACCCCATACCTTTCGCTGCAAGACCTAGCGCACCGGGCAATCTGTCCCCGATTTGTCCTCTAAGTTCTTCCATTTGGACCGTACCTTTATTTGCGGATTGGCCCAATGCATTCAATATACCACCAGTATCAGCCGCAGAAAGACCCAAAGATGCAGTGGCCCTTGTCATGGCCTGGAACAGAGCGTTACTCTGCTCAATCGGGATATTCGACAGCTTCATGGAAGCGGAGAACTTGACGAATTCCTGGGCAATATCGCCCACGGCCACGCCCGCAGCAGCGGATGTTTTGCGCAGAAAATCCAACTGCGCAGCCGCCACCCCGGCGTCCTTGTAGATGACGTTCAGGCCACGACTGAGCTGCTGCCCCTGCACCATCGCATCAATGAAGGCACGCCCCAAATCCATCAATTTCGTAACGAGGAACTGAATGCCCTGCGCGGCCAAGTTGCCAGCGGTGAACTGGCCCATTGAGCTTTGGAACAGGTTTGCCGCCTTGTCGGCCAGGGTCAACTGATTGGTGACCGTGCGGATTTCCTTTTCGAGCGCATTCACCTGCGCCTGGGCAGAGGCCATCGCACCCTTCAGCTCAGCGCCGGTCAGCCCGCCCTTGGTCGCCAGCAGACCCATTGACTGATTCACAGTCTCGATCTCGGCGCGTATCTGCGCCACGGAGCGCACGCCAACGGTGCTGAAGGCATTGGTCAGGGCATCGCCAGCGGCCTTCGTCTGCGCAGCCATCTTGGCCTGCGCGGCCTCCATCTTGGAGTAGTCACCAATGATCTCTTGCGCGGCCAGGGCGGCAGCATCGCGCAGCTCTTTTTGCTTGACGATCTGAATGATCATCAGGCGTTCTTCTTCCTGGGCGGCGCGCTTCTCAGCAGCCAGCTTGGCTTCGGTCGCAGCCTGCACGGCAGCAATCTCACCAGCCAGATTCTTGAACGAGTTGATCAGCAGCGATTCAGTTTCTGCCAGGGTGGTTGTCTGCACGCCCGCCGCACGCAGCTTGTCTGTGACTTCGCGCAGTGCTGCCGACTTCTTCTCCAACGTAGCTGCTGCCGCTGCGTCAGCCGTATTGGCCGCGTTCGCCTCATTGGCCTTGGCGCGCTCAGCGGTTGCCGCCTGGGTGGTGGCGTCCTTGGCCTCGCGCAGCGCGTTCGTCTTTTCGCGCAGCACGTCCTTGGCTTTGATGATCTGCGCACCAAGCGCCTGTATCGCCTCGGTGTAGGTGCGTTCTTCTTTGTCGGCTGAGGATGTTTCGTTCTTTTTGCGGGCCAGCTCCTGGCGAAGCTGGAACAGCGCGTCCTGCTGTTCGATAACCGCCGTCTTGGCCGCGCGCTGTGCCTCGGCGTAGGTCGCGGTGGTCGCCTTGGCTTCGTTCAGGTCCGTAGTGACGCGCTGCGCAGTCTCGGCGCTCTTGGCCTGCGCTGTGCTGAGCTGGTCGATCTCATTGGTCAGCGTCTTCAGGACATTCGCAAGGCCGGTCTGCTGGCCCAGCTTGTCGATCTCAGCTCCGAGCTGCTGGAACTCTGGTGCAGCCCCTGCCCCCTCTTTGCCCAGTGCCGCTACATCGTCTTTTAGGCGCTTGACGCCTTCGGTGCCGATTGTCTCGACCGTGAGGGTTAAGGGAACATTTGCCGCCATGAATCTACTCCACAAATAAAAAAGCCGGGGACTGTGCCCCGGCTACTAGCACCACTGGGGCGCATTGATCACCAATGGTGCTTAGAGAGCTGCATCCAACAGCTTGACCACGAAGGGCTCAGTCTTGCCGACAGGGGTCTTCAGGCGACCGGGCAGCGACACGGCAGCGAAGTCGTTAGCCAAGAAGTCGAACGCGCTGTCAGCAGCGATAACGGCCTCCCACACATCAACGATGCAGGGCAGACCGTCGGCAAAGTTCTTACCGTCGAAACGGAACTTGGCGCGGATTTGCGCGTTGGTGCCACCGGCAATCTGGCTACCGGACACGGCGCTGTAAGAGCCGCTGATCTTCAGGTTCACGCCATCGGCAATCGCGCTGGTGGGCAGGACACGAATCATGCCCAGGCGGTAGTTGATCTCATAGTCGGTGCCCAACACATAGGTGGTGGTGGCGGTGTTGTCCTTGACCAGCAAGCCTGCGGTCTGGATATTCATTTGACCAATATCGACCCACGAACCCTTCGTGATCTTCACAACTTGGTTGGTGAGCGTGCCAGCGCCGGTATTCAATGCGGTCTTGGTGCCCAGGAACGCAGCCACCAGCGTGTCGCCGGAAACTTCTGCGAACTGGACGGTGAACTCGAAGGGCTTGGGGATTGGCACGGACTCGACCACTTGGCCGTAAGTCATGCGACCTTTGGAGGTCATCTCTTTCAAGTCCACCTTGGGCTTGATTTCAAATTTGGTTGTTTCGATGGGGCCAACGAAGTCATCAAACAAAGCGGTGACAGGGTTGTAACGCGCGATGTAAAGATCACCAGCGCCCAAAAAGCCGCGTGCAGCAGACATATTAAATCTCCAAAAAGTTAAGGTCGCAATGTGGACACTGACCGGCGAAGTGTGACCACGCGCAAACCAAATTACTAACGCTCAAATTTCGCTCAAGGATTGGTCAGGTCTTCGGCGTAGGTCACCTCGAACTCCACGCTGGCACAAACAATTGACACACCATCGCTACGCGGGCCAATATCGCGACCCTTGTATTCGATCTTGCGCACTTGGCCGTCCAGCGTCACACCACCTTTGAAGATGGCGCGCTTTATGTCCTTGATGATTTCGTGGGCCCGGTCGTTCGGATGGTCCGGGTGGCATTCGGCGTATGCGGCAACGATGTACCGCTGCTTCACCTCGCATACCGTCAGGCGTCCAGGCGGTGGCGTCACTTCGTCAGTGCCTTCGATCAGCACAGCACAAGGCACCATGTTGTCGTCAATGCGGCGGCGACCGCGCAATACGCGCGTGCCAATATCGGTGTGACTGCCACTGGCAATCGAGATCGTTGCGAGGCGTGTTGCCAGGGCGACAGCAATGTCGGCCGCACTTGTGAGTATGGTCATTTCAGGGCCTTTTCAAGCAGGCGGTCAGCCTCGGTTATCAGGTTCATTTCCAGCATGTCGGTAGCCTCAGCAAGCACGTTCTCTGCGGCGTACTTGAACATTTGGTACACGCTCGGGCCGTACAGCACCTTGTAGTCTTTGCGGTTCGGGCCAGTGCGATAGGCAACACCCCAGCCGTTGCCACTGCGTAGCTGCACCAGAAACGAGTGCTGCATGGTCTTCACCCGGCCACGCACCACCTCAACGGAAACGCCAGCGGCACGCATGCCAGGGGCAATGCCGCGCGAACGGTCGCCCTTCGCGTTGGAGCTGGGCTTTGCCGCACGAACGAGCTGGCGTGCGTCGTAGCGTGACAGCAGCGTGAGGTTCGGTTTGGAGCCTTGTGCCACTACGCGCGCCTGGGCCTTTGTGGTTGCGTGCTCGACAACCATGTGACTACCGATGTACTCAGGTGACAGGTTCACGGCAGCAGACATACGGGGCACCACAAGGTCATACACCTTGTCCACCGTTTCGTTCACCGCACGCACGGTGGCCTGATTGAATGCCTGCGCGTCTAGGCCTCCCAGCTTCTCCACCAGCGTGTCTATCTTGGACACGTCAAGCGTTACGTTGAACGCTGTGCTGGACATATCAGGGTGCGTGCTTGCGCAGAATGAACTGCAACGTGACGCCGTTGTCTTTGTGTAGAACGTCGAGGTCGTAGTCGCCGTCTGGATGCTGGAGCCGGTCACCCACCTTGGGGCTATCCGACTTCATGAGTGTTGCCACGGATTTCTCGACAACCAGATCACCGTTGGACGCGACTGTGCCGTGCCCATAACCGGAGAACTGGATGCCGTGCTGAACATGGACTTTGCGAGGTGGAGCTACATCCTCCCCACGCAAAATCGAGTCCTCACCCAAATGGGCAAGGACTCGGTTCGCTAACCGGCTGAAAGCCGATTTCGTCATTAAGCGGTCAGTTTGATGATCGCAGAAGGACGTGTATTCAGAGTCAGCGGATTGGACTGGGCATCAATGTCGATACCCTTGTTCATATCGCGCGGCTCTTGCTTGGCATAGTACGGCAGACCGTTGGTATTCACAGTTTCCATGTAGTCGGCAGGTGCGAAGTACATGGTGAACAGGTCAGGCACACCTTCGGGAATCATGTAGGCTTCACCGGCAGCGATGAAGTCCACACCACCCACGGAGCCACGGTATTCTTCAAAGATCATGCCAGCGAAGGGGAATCCTGCGCGTTGGTCTTGACGGAAGAAGTCACCGAAGTTCCAGCGGTCGAAAGCAGCCTCAACGGATGCGTGTGCAACCAGTGCGTCGAAGAACGTAGCGGAGCACAGTACACGGATGCCGCGATACATGATGCCGCCCAGTTGGGCTTCCATCAGGCGCTTGGCTTCCACCAGCTTGTTACGCACGTTGGTGCCAGCGGTGCCCAAAGCTAGAGACTTCACTTGCTGAGTCACACCGAAGGTTGCGAATAGGTCGAGCAGGATGCTAGAGCCATCGGCGTCCAGAATCTGGCCCTTCACCGCACCCATACGCTGGTATTCCAGAGTGGTGTCGATGTTGCGCTTCAGGCGACGCAGTTCCTTGTTCACCACGTTCTGTACGGACTCCAACTCAGACTCGGTGCCGAAGGCACGCAGGTTTTGCACTTCGTCAGCGTTCACGCCGCCGGTCTGAGGCAGATGCACAGCCTGGAACGGAATCATGGAACGCTTCTCTTTGGAAGTGGGCTTAGCAACACCACCACGTTGGCCGGTAGCCACCAAGCTCAGGGTCAGGCCCACGCGCTCAATGGATACCGAAGTGGTGTTGATACCTTCTTCGGTGAAGTAGCCCAGCTCTTGCAAGCGTGCGGGTTGGAACGGAATGTCCGTCAGTGCTTTGGTCAACGACTGAACGCTGAATGCGTCGTTGTTGAAAATGTCGAGTGATGCCATTTTGTAATGCTCCTAGTGAATGGTTGGATTAGCGAACGATTACGTTCAGCAGCTTCAGATCAGCAATGCCAGGGGCATCAGAGCCGGTCAGGGCAGCACCAAACACTTCTGCGTTGCGCACATGCAGCACGGCTTTGCGGTCGCCGGTAGCGGCAGCGCAATGCGTGTACAGAACACCAGCAGCGACTTCAGTACCGTCGCTTGCGCCGTTGTTGTAGGGCTTGTACTTGCCGGAGGCAGTAACCTTGCCCATCACTGTGCCGGATACCAATGCGGTGCCAGCTTGAGTTACCGTGACTTCTTCACGCGACAGCGTGCCTTCAGCCTCGGAAACCAGATACTCGCCTACGTGGCGACCTTCTACCAAAGTGGTCATTTTTTCACTCCTGTTTGTTTACGGCGTGCAGCCCAAATATCAGCCGTTTTCACAGCCGATGGCTGCACACCACTGATCGGCTTGTTGCTGCTCGATGGGGCTGTGTCAACTTCGCCGCTATTCGCAAGCGTGTCGCACAGCGCGGTACGTGCTTCAGCCAGGGTCTTGCCCTTGCTGATAAATGCTGTTGCGTCTTCGGGGCGCTTAGCCACGGCGCACAGCGCGTTGATCTCACGGGCTTCAGCCACGCGGGCCTTCACCTTGTCGATGGTGTCGAGCTTCGCGTCCAACGCGAAGGCGGCGGCATATGCTTCCAGGCCAGCGGCAGTTGCCAGGGCAACCACTTGGTCAGCGAATGCATCGACTACGGGGTCTTCTGGCGGGTCTTCCGGCAGATCGTCGGCATCCGGGTCTTCGGGGTTGTCACCACCACTGGACTCAGCCTTGAACAGCGCCTGGATATGCTCGGGCAGGTGCTCACGCTCGAAGCTGGCAGTCGCCTTAATGGCAGGCACCACTTCATCGCAGAAGCCCAGCGCCAAGCACTCGGCTGCGGTGAGGTATGTATCCTTGGACAACAGCGCGTTGATCTCATCAATGCTCTGGCCGGTGCGGGCCACATAGGTGCTTGCCAGGGTTGCGCCGATCTTGTCGAGCACATCAGCCATTTCACGCATGTCGGCAGCATTACCGTACAGACCATTGAGCGGGCTGTGAACCATCAGGAACGTATTTTCGGCCATGACGATCTTGCTACCGACCATTGCCAAGTAGCTACCCATGCTGGCAGCGATACCCATCACGCGAACGGTAATATCCTTGCCGCTATTTTTCAGCGCGTTGAACATCGCCAAGCCGTCGAACACAGAGCCGCCAGGGGTGTTGATATGCAGCTCAATCGTCTGATCTTTGATCGCGTTGAGGTCTGCAATGAATTCCTTGGCTGTAATACCCCACATACCAATCTCGTCATAGATCGAGATGACAGCAGGCTTATTGTTAGCCGCAGCTTTAATGTCGTACCAGTTTCGACGCATAGCGTGTCCTTATCAGTTGCTGCGGATTCTGCGTAGGCACAAGCTATTGCGCTAACGCTCAAATTTCGCTGTGCTACTCAGGCCAGGAATCGCTTAGGGTTTTGAGGTCACTGACGTGTCGGTCAGCCTTTTCCCCCAGCTCTGCATATCGGCCTGCACACTGGCTGAATACGACTTTGAGGGCAGTGGCTCGGTCAACGCAGGCCGCGTGGGACTGCTCAGCGGCGGTGACGGCTGCGTCGGACAGTGACCGCACGCGGTCAAGCTCAGTACGAGCATCAGCAGCGTCAGCACGATCATTAGCCGCACGGGCGGCGGCAGCGTTTTGAGCAGTGACGACACGGGCTTCTGCTGCGGTTCGCGCCCGCCCAGCAATGCGCTGCGCTTCCAAGTTTGCTTCTGCACGATCTTTCTCCAGTGAGTCACGGTGCCAGCCTTGAGTCTCCCAGCCACCCCAGAAGGCGGTGAAGATTACGCCAAGCCAAATGAGGTAGTTACCGGGGAGCATCTTTGTTCCCGGCTTCGTTGTTGTGCTTGTTTTCGGCCACGTTGCCTGTGATGTACGCGGCCACCGTGGCGGCAATCGTTGCGGCGTAGGCCATACCAGGGTGATCAAGTTTTTCAAACCACTGGAGGATGGCCGTGACCACCCCTGCGCCCAGCGCCAAGAGAAAACGGCGACCGCCGTACTTGGCGAAGTTCATGCCAGGGTCACGCCTTCTTTGAGCTGGGCCAGTGACAAGCCGCCTGTGTCCTGGCAGTGAGGCTTGTCTGCGAACTTCGTCCAGTTGCCACCCCACTCCAGGCCAACGCTTTGCGCCACACTGCCGCACTTCACCCAAAGAATGTCGCTGTTCCAGGCAGGCTGACCGCCGACCAGTGGAACGAAGTCAAAGGCCAGTCGGTAGTTGTGCATGGAGTCACCGCCCTTGGCGTTGGTGACGATGGGGCCTGGGACTGTGCGGCCCTTCGCGTAGAGCGTATTTTGGTACTCAGCGTCCCGATAGGTGGCCGTGATCAGCACGTCCAGGCCGCGCGCCTTGCATGCGGCGATAAATGCGTTGCACTTGCCCTGCAAACGCGGGTGCAAGTCTTCGATTTTGCGGGAGTTGATCATTGCTTGCTGGCCTCAAAATCGGATTTGAGTAGGTCTGTCAGCTCAGCCTGGAGGTGAACGGGAACTGTGATGCCGTTGTCTTGCATCAAGCCGCTGAACTGGCGCAGCAGCATTTCCATGCGGGTTATCGTGCGCTGTTGGGAGTGGACAACCTTGTCCATTCTCTGCTGCTCGGTGCGCAGGACGGTGATCTCTTGACGATTGGCTTCGATTGATGCCTGGAGGGTTGCGAACTGCGCAGTAATAGTTTTTGTGGACTGCAAATGAGTCTTGTCGAACATCCACGTAACGAACCACTTGCGGGCCACGTAGATGAGGAACAAGCTGCCAAGTCCGGTTCCTGCGATAGTCGATGGTTCAAGGGTAAACGTCACGGCATTGTCCAGTTTTAGTTGCCCGAACTTTGCCCGTACAGCGCCGTATTGGCGAACGCTCAAATTTCGCTATATGAGCACTGCCAGCACAGGGTTAGCAGGGTAGATGCGGTAAGGCTCAAGCAAGCAACAGTGTTTTCCAGTTACCCTTCGTCAAGCCTCGGTCATCGTTGTACAAGTCGGTCATCGCCTGATGCTTGTGCCCGAGAAGCGTCATCGTGTTGATGCCTTGGGCGCGGTACAGGCGTTCACTCAAAGATCGGCATTCATGCAGCGATGCTGGTATACCGCCGCTACTCGGAAGTACAGCTTTGCGAGCCTCTTCAAATCTTGCAGACAGGCTGGCATCAGCCAACCGTTCGCCGCTGTGTTTGTGCAGTAGATACCGACTGGTCACGTCTGTGCTTTTGCATTGCGCGATGGCTTGCGCAAGAGTCAGGCCAAGCACATCGAGCTTTAGCTCCAAGGGTAACGCCAGTCTGGTGCCGGTCTTTGCCTGCTCGATGTGCAGATGGCCGTCCCACACATCATCGTGCTGCATTTTCACAAGGTCCGACCGGCGCTGGCCGGTGATCAATGCCAAGGTCATCATGTGCGCCACCCACGGTGGCATATTCTCTTCGGCGTGAGCTTTGAGGTCTTGCCAGTTGCGCAATGTTAGGCGTTTGCGCTGCACACGGCACGGTGGAGCCTTGACGCCAGCAGCCGGGTTGCGGTCGATCCAGCCGTAGTTCATGCACTCGTTGAACAGGTCCGCAACCTCGAACAGCACCCGCTTGGCTGTCTGCGGGTGCGTTTTGGCAATATCATGCACCATCGCAGCCACCTCATGCGGTCGCACAGACGAAACAGCGCGCCCACCCATATAGTTCAAGACATGGCCCAGAGCGCCCTGCCGATTGGCCTTTGTCTTGGCGCTGATCGGACGTGCATCCACCAACTGGCGGTAGATAACGGCCCACTCATTAACCGTACGGTAACGGGGCACCAAACGCCCCAGAACGAAGGAGAGGATCGTCATCTACGTGCTGAGAGGATTAGCCAGCCACCAGCGCCCAGCACCACAGGCACAGCAGGAGGTAGAGGGGGAGGATGGGTCATGGTTAGAACACCAGCGTGGTGTTGCTCAACTGCTTCCAACTGTTGGCAGCGTTGGTTGCATCGCAAATAACAGCATTGTTCTGAACTAACGTCCCAACGGCTGCGGCATTGTTAAAACAGTAACTTCCGGCAGTACGTTGCACGCCTGTTGCATTGGGTGCTACCTTTAAATCCCAGCCGTAAACAGAAAACAATCCAGTGCCTGAACCTACAGTAAGAACTGAACCGCTGATTGAGTTGTTGCCTGCACTCTTGACTGCGATTGCCACGGCGGCATTTGACCGAGCAAGACCATTTGCGCCAAGGGCAAGACGGTTTCCGTTTAGATTTATAGTGCAAGCAAAAGCAGATGCAACCAACCCATAAACATTCAAGTTTGAATTATTGAATGTGACTGACGGAGTGCCTGATACATTTGTATTTAGGCTTACTGTATTCAGAATATTAACTGCATTGCAATTATTAAAAGCAATGTTTCCAATAACTGAATTGACTTGCAAAATGCTCAAATTACCAGCGGATTTAAAGTTGCAATCCGTAAACGTCATTTGAGAGATGGCTGCGTACACAGTCATAATCCAGCCAGAGTTAACTCCTATGTCCGCAAAATTGCAGCCAATGAACTCTATGTTTCCGATTGCAGGAGTTGCAGAGCCACTGAAAAATGGGACTGGAGTTGTATAGTTTGCTGGTCGATACTTCGCACTTACCATGCGAATATTGTTTACAGTTGCAAGCGAATCAATAGTAAATTGTGCGCTTGTACCTGTGCCCGTTAAATTATCAATTTCAATATCGTCGATTACGCCAGACGTGTCTCCTGCAATACGAAGTGCCGAACCTGCGATGCCTGAAATATTTTTGAACTTCAGGCCGCCCATGTATTCGTTTGGAGAACCGTAGGCTACTGCACAGGAAGTGCTGGATATACCATCCACTCCATCCACTTCCACGTTCTGCACATCCCCCCACGCATACATATAGCCAATGTAAGCAACTGGTTCTTTTGCTTGAACCGAAACAATATCGTCAAGGCAGTTGCCGTAAATGTTTCTGGCCTTTACGCTCTGCAACGGGCCATATAGCTTTAATGTGTCCGAGTTGGTAAAGTCTGAAGATACGTTTTGAATGTCAGCATCCACGAGTCCGCAGCAGTGAACTACATATTTCTGGCAATCTCGTCCTTGAACATTCCTTACCTTTAAGTGAGCAACACCACCAAGCACTAGTCCGTGAGTATTCATTAGCGTTGCGGTAAGGCCCAATGTCGCCCGGTTCTGGTTCCATAAACCACCTTCAACGGTGATATTTGTATTAGCAGCCAGAGCAGTGGCCTGACCAGTAGGAGATGCGCTGGGAACCTTATGAAGCTCAAATACAAAGTTGTTTGCATCAGTTACCGAAACCACTTGAAACAAGCCGTTAAACGTGGATGGAGCCAGTGCGCTGCCGTAAACAAAAACCCAATCACCTACAGCGCGACCATGAGCAGTCCAAGCAGCAGAGCATGTAAGACCCGCAGTCCACGTTAGCGAAACATTAGTCCATTGGCCTTTGATAGCAGCATCAGCGCATGATGTGCGAAGCATGTTGATAACGCCACCAGATGCTGTTGTCAGCGCTATCTGAACACCCGGAGAAAGAATAAACTGAGTGTTTGATCCAATGATTAGCGTGGTGTTGATGTAGTAGACACCCGGCTGCGTTACCTGCACCAGACCGCCAGCATTCAAAGCATTCTGCAAAGCCGTTGTGTTAGTCGATGCGGCAGAGGTTGATCCAGCAGTCAAACCACCAACAAACGAATAGACAGCCCCACCCCCCGGCCCCACCAGCCCCGTAACCACCTCGGTGAGGGGATCGGTGGCGAACGCAATGGGAGTACGTGAAACTTTTTGAACAATACTTGTGGGCATCTCAGACTCCCATATTCACGTTGACAGTCGCACCAGTGCCAGTGATTGCGGTCAGTCGTGCACGGGCATATGCCCAAGGTGCGGCGATTGCGAATCCATCGTTAGCTGATGCAGTGCCGCTCAGTGTGATCGTTCCGGCCAATATGAAGTCAGTACCGTTATTGGAAACTTCAATCAAAACAGTTGCAGTAACCGTGCCTGTACCAGCGACCTTCGCTTGGAATGTGGACAAGTCTTTAGAAAGGGCAACCGCAGCACCTGTTGTCACAGCGGTGACGTTGGTTAAAAGGTTCGATACGCTGCGCACGCTGCTTACAGGTACAGGGTCAGTACCTTTGTTTAATACAAATACTTGCACAATGGCTCCTTAGATTCAGGGTTTTTTCGGATCAGGCTTTTTGGCCGGCGCATTAGGGTCACCACCGGGCGCTGGTTCGGGCGGTGGCGTCAGGCCCAGTGCGTCTTCACGCTCTTTGTCAACCTTGCGTTCATCGTCCACTGCCTCGGGGTCATCGCCACGGTCAGCAATGACGCTGGAGCGGCTGCGGAAGCCTGCCTGCACTTCGATCTGCTTGCCCTGTACGTCCTGTACCGGGTGGATGTATTGCCAGCCGTGGGGCGCGTGCTCGACGCGGCGCACAGAGTCATATTCGTCGGCGGTGATCTTTCCCGCCAGCAGCGCGGCGTCGGCAAACCATGTCACCACCGGCTGACACATCATGGGGATGATGATCTGCCACTGGCGCTGCTCAGCGAAGCGACGGAACTCTTGGATGATCACGCGCAGCGTGCGGTCAGATACGTTCGCAATATCACCGCTGAAAATCTCATATGGCAGGTTCGCGCCAGCGGCAGTGCCCATATTTTGGGTCCGCATGTAGTCGCTATACGTGGTGCCAGCCTCGGGCGGGTTGGCGAACTTCACGTCCTGACCGGGGTCCAGCTCTTGCATCAACCCTGGCGACATACCGGCCAGTGGCTCACCGCCACCGAACTCGATAGGCAAGTTCGTAAGCGGGTCGATGTTGAAGTCCGAATCAGCACCGGGCATCGTGCGCGTGATGAAGGCCACGAACAGATTTGCCAGCTTCTGGCGTTCAAGCACGGAGTCATCGTAGTCGCCAATGTTGCGCAAGCGGGTGATCACCGGAGCCAGGGCGGGCACACCGCGAAGCTGGCTCGGGCGCTTCGGCTCGAACATGTGGCGCATTTCCTCAGCGGGAACGCGAATCAGCAGTGCCGCGTCGATCACCGTATTCTTGTCACGGTCGCCGGGGTGCGCGCGGTAAACCCAGTACGCAACGCGGGAGTTGAACTTGTCCAGCTCGATACCGCTGCGGATGCGGTTACCGGTAGGCATTCCAGGCCATGTATCGGCGTCCAGCATGGGCACGTAGTCGGCCTCAATGAGCTGGATTTGCAGCGGCACAGGGTAGCCACCGTTCAGGCGGCGGGCACGCTTGCGGATGAACACCTCGCCCGAGTCCAGCCAGGAGCGCACAGCCAGGGTCTGCTGACCGTAGTAGTTCAGAACACAATCGGCGTCCGACTCTTGCACGAAGTCATCGAACAGATCGTTGATCTCCTGCTTGCGGGCCTTGTTCGTGATGCGCTTGAAGCGTGGGCGAATACCGATACCGATGAGGTTCGTTGTCCACTTGGTCGTAGCCGACTCACCCGACCAGTCGTTGCGTGCGGTGTCGCGGGAACGGTTGCGGATGGTCTGCAAACCCTCGACGGCTACGTTGGGACCACTCGACGGGGGCGTCCAGCCACGCATACGGCGACCCATGCCGCCAGCGTCGTACTTGGCGCGGATGTTCTGCTTTTTGAGCTGGGTACTCACCTGCTCCAGCGTGCTTTTCTTGCGGGGTGCCATCAGTACCCCCGGCCAGCGTAGTACAGGCCCACGCGCTTGACGCGGCGGGCAGGCTTCGATACCTCGGCGGCAGTGTTCAACTGCTCTTGCAAGTCGTTGCGCGCTTCGATCAGCTCTTTTATTGAGCGGTAGGTAATGCTCTGGCCGTCTTGCACAACCTGCTTCTCGCCCAATGCAATTGCTGCATTCAGCGCGTCAACGTCAGATTGAGTAATAGCCATGCAAATGTTCCACCAAAAGATTGGCGGGACTTTGCCGTGTCAGCCGTGATTAGGCTAACGCTCACATTTCGCTATCCGAGGTATGTTGACCTTGAAGATCGGCGCGGTGGGCGGCTCAAACGCACAGGACTGCTAGGTGGGCGCTCGGCGGGCACAGTCTTGTTCAAGGTGTTCGCCTTCATTTCACGGCGGTCTTCCACCGTGATCAATTCGCTGTTCATCTCCAGCGGTGCAGCCCATGTCGGTGCAACTTTCCAGTTTTTGATCTTCTCAGCGCCCAGGCGTAGCGCCGCCGCGCGGTTGTAGCAGCACAAGTCAAGCGACTCATTGCGCTTGCGAATCTGCGTCCAAGTGCCATCGGCATTGCGTACCTCAGCCTTCAGCTCATCAAAGAACGCCATTGGTAACCATGCGTTCGGTGTCTGCGGTGTCTTCGGCAGCGGGAAATGGTAGTAGCCAGGACCAGGGGTACGGCGCTGAATGCTGTTATGCACCGCGTCTTTCAGCAGATTCGGGTTAAGCAGGTACAGGGGAACATCGCCCTTTTCCTTGCTATTACGCGCACCAACCAGGGATTCTTTTATCAGTGGTGCCGTCTTAGTGGATGCACCCTTTACCAGCATCACGCGCGTATGCAGCTTCTCACGGCGCAATCTGCGATACCACTCGTAGGCTTTATCACTCACGCCATCTTCACCGCCAGTGTCAACCGCCGTCATTTTGACGCGGATTTCCTTACCTTCCAGCGGTGTGCGGTAGGTGCTGCGTATCACACGCTCGGTGAGTACGTCCCAGTCTTCGCCGTGACTGGCCGGGTCGATTGGTGCGAACTCCGTGCCCATACCCTCACGCCTTGAATCTTTGATCTCGTAGCGGTCGATCAGCGCCTGCTCGAAGTTGGGCCCGTGGGCATGCACCTGCACGATGAATCGCGCGCCAGTGCCGCCCTGCACGTCCACCGCCGCTGTAACAAACCGGGTCCAGTCAGGAACAATGAACCGCTCCAGCGAGGCGCTGCCGCGCTCTGCCGGGTTGCTGGCCGACCGTGCTGCCTCTTGCAAGATCATCGGCATGTACGGTCGCCCCTGGTCGGTGTTGACGGTAGTTTTCAGCGTCAGCTCGGAGCCGTTAAGCGCGTACTCGCGCAGGCCCTGGAGGTGACGCATGATCAATGACTTCCACGGCTGGTATGCAGCGGCCACACCGCCCAGCCAATACCCGGCGATGCTGGAGACTGCGGCGGTGCCATGCGGGTTGCCATCAGCATCCAGGGTCTGACCGTCTGCCACCCAGCGGCCACGCAGGTTCAGCTCATGCTTGAGTGACTTGTCGATGATCGAACCGCAGCATGGGCACACTACGCGCGCATACTGACTTGCCATTTGGTCAATGTCGGCCTCGCGCACGATCTCCAGCAGTTCTTCGTCGCTGGGCAGGTGGAACAGCTCCAGGCCGGGTGCCGCCTCAAACCACTCGCGGCAGTCAAAACACTGCCAGTACCAGCGGCGGCGGTCGCTGCGGTTGTAGATCGACATGATGCCCTCGGCGGGCGGCGCTTCGTGGGCGGTGATCGGTTGCCAGTTGGGGTCCACCAAATCGTATCCAGGGCTGGATTCGACAAGGCACATACCGCGCGACAGGAATGTGGTGGTGCGCTTCAGGCCCAGTGCGAACGCACTACCCTCGCCGTCAATGTCGGTAGGCATGCGGTCGTAGTCGGTCAGCGCAACGTAGCGGTAGTCCGAGCTGGACAACTGGCTCACCGTGGGCCAGCCGATACGCAGCCACATGCCGTGCTTGAACGACTTGTCGTGGGTATTGTCGTCGGATGCGTTGCTGGACTTCAGCGCCAGCAGCTTGGGGCTGTGACGCAGCATGCGGTCAATACGGGTCTTTGAATACTCGCGCGCCTTGTCCTGAGTCATTTGGACAATCAGCATGTCGCCGGGGTCGTTCGTGACAACGTGCGCAGCCCAGCCCTCGAGCAAGCCCATCGTCTTGCCGGTACGGGCGGGCCCAACGAAGCAGACAGCCTCATGGCGGCGGCTGGCCTGCATGTCCATTGGCTCGGCCATGTACGGGGTTTCGCTCAGCGACCACGGGCCAACGTATCCACCGGGTTGCTTGATCACCAGCGCATCGGCAGCACCGTGGCTGACGGACACACGGCGCGGCGGGCGAAGCGCGTGGTACGCACTACTTATGTCCTCCACCGCATTCAGGTAGTGGTCTTGGCCCGCCTCATCCGACATTGGTCATCATCTCGAATTCACTGGCGAGGTCGTCCAGGGCAGCGTCAATCTGCTTGCCTACTTCTTCAGCCACCTCGGGAGACACGCCCATGCGGCGCTCCAAGTTGTCGGGCACAGAGCGTAGGGTTTGCGCAATGCTTGCCAGGGCGGTTGCCGCTGCCTGCCGGAACGCGGTGCGTGGACCGTACTCGCGCGATTTGATCTTCAGCTCCAGCTCATTCAGCTCGGCCTTCGCCATTTCGTTGCGCGCACGGGCGGCGTCGAAGTCTTTTACCTCTTGCGGTTTCTCGTAGTCAGCAGACTTGCGCCCCGCTCCCCGGCGTGCGCCGCCGTGGCCGTTGAGTGGTCGATTGGAGATTTCGTCAAACATGAGTCTTTGCAATTTAGCACGCAGTTTAGCATTTTGCAACTGCTGAATTCGCAAAACTTTCACGAAAATAGGGGTCTATTCGATTTTTGATATACAAACCTTGTAGCGATATTTGCAAAATCGAATAATAGTTGACAAAGTATTTAATGTATGACGAAATCATGATAGCGAGATACGAAAACTCTCGACTAACGCGGTCGCTGCCCCCA
>Ga0228698_1000259_pt1 | contig 45528 bp, 36 predicted proteins | sample McNCre117_Aug_MG_FD_178015 | JGI IMG/M metagenome (GOLD analysis project Ga0228698, IMG submission 178015) | Freshwater microbial communities from McNutts Creek, Athens, Georgia, United States - 1-17_Aug_MG | ecosystem: Environmental > Aquatic > Freshwater > Creek | place: USA: Georgia... | reverse complement strand
AGGCGCAGCGGCTGTTCGAGTCCGGCGTCAAGGAGCTGCTGGTCATCAGCCAGGACACCTCGGCCTACGGCGTGGACGTCAAGTACCGCACTGGCTTCTGGGACGGCAAGCCGGTCAAGACCCGCATGCTGGACCTGGTGGCCCGCCTGGGCGAGCTGGCCAAGCCCTTCGGCGCCTGGGTGCGCCTGCACTACGTCTACCCCTACCCGCACGTGGACGAGGTGATTCCGCTGATGGCCGAGGGGCTGGTGCTGCCCTACCTGGACGTGCCCTTCCAGCACGCCCACCCCGACGTGCTCAAGCGCATGAAGCGCCCGGCCAGCGGTGAGCGCAACCTGGAGCGCATCCAGGCCTGGCGCGCCGCCTGCCCGCAGCTCGTGGTGCGCTCGACCTTCATCGCCGGCTTCCCGGGGGAGACGGAAGCGGAGTTCCAGTACCTGCTGGACTTCCTGCAGGAGGCGCAGATCGACCGCGCGGGTTGCTTCGCCTACTCCCCGGTGGATGGCGCTGCGGCCAACGCGCTGCCCGGCGCGCTGCCGGACGCGGTTCGCGAGGAGCGCCGCGCGCGCTTCATGGCGGTGGCCGAGGCGGTGTCCACCGCCAAGCTGGCGCAGCGCGTGGGCGCGACGATGCAGGTGCTGGTCGACAGCGCCCCGGCGCTGGGCCGCAAGGGCGGCGTGGCGCGCACCTACGCGGACGCGCCGGAGATCGACGGCACCGTCAAGATCCTGCCGCCCACCAAGGCGTCCAAGACGATGAAGGTCGGCGAGTTCGTGCGCGTGCGCATCGTCGGCACGTCCGGGCACGACCTGGTCGGCGAGCTGGTCTGAACTGAAGGAGAGGGCCATGGCCGAGCACGACGCGTCCGAACCGGCCGAGGGCGACGCCCTGGCCACCCGCCTGATCCACCACCCCTACCGCGCGCCGGCGGACTGGGACGCCATCCCGCCCGGGGTGTTCAAGGCCTCCACCGTCTTCTTCCCGAACGTGCAGGCGCTGCGCGAGCGGCGCTGGATCGACAAGAGCGCCTACACCTACGGCCTGAAGGGCACCCCCACCACCTACACGTTGGAGGCCCGCCTGGCTGAGCTGGAGGGCGCCGAGCACGTCATGCTGCTGCCCAGCGGGCTGGCGGCGATCACGCTGGTCGACCTGGCGCTGCTCAAGGCCGGCGACGAGGTGGCGCTGCCGGACAACGTCTACGGCCCCAACCTCGCCCTGGCCCAGCACGAGCTGCGCGGCTGGGGCATCGGCCACCGGATGTACGACCCGCTGGACGTTGCCTCGCTGGCCCAGGCGTTGACGCCGGCCACCAAGCTGGTCTGGCTGGAGGCGGCCGGCTCGGTGACGATGGAGTTCCTGGACCTGCGCGGCCTGGTGCGCCGCGTGCGCGCGCGCGCCCCGCAGGCGCTGATCGCCATCGACCACACCTGGGGCGCCGGGCTGGCCTTCAAGCCTTTCGATTTGGGTGAGGGGCAGGCCGTGGACATCGCGGTGCACGCGCTGACCAAGTTCCCCTCCGGTGGCGGTGACGTGCTGATGGGCTCGGTGGCCTGCCGGGATCAGGCCCTGTACGAGCGGCTCAGCTGGGCGCACAGCCGCCTGGGCTTCGGCGTGGCGGCCGACGACGCCGCGGCCATCCTGCGTGGCCTGCCGACGATGGACCTGCGTTACCGCACGCAGGACCAGGCGGCCCGCCGCATCGCCGCCTGGGCACAGACCCGCGGCGAGTTCGCCCGCGTGCTGCACCCGGCGCTGCCGGGCTCGCCCGGACACGAACACTGGGCCGCCCACTGCACGCTGGCCGCCGGCCTGCTGACGCTGGAGATGCAGCCGCGCTACACCAGCGCTCAGGTGGACGCCTTCATTGACGCGCTGCGCCTGTTCCGCATCGGCTGGTCCTGGGCCGGCCCGGTCAGCCTGGTGGCGCCCTACGAGGCGCGGCGCATGCGCCAGCTGCCCACGCCCTACCAGGGCACGCTGGTGCGCCTGTGCATCGGGCTGGAGGACGTGGGCGACCTCATTCGTGACCTGGAACAGGCGCTGGGCGGGCTGCCGGCCTGATCGTGCGCAAGACTGGGCCGTGCGGCCCGGTCACTCCTTGCCGCTGCTCGACACCTTGTGGCGCATCAGGCGGCCCTGTTCGCGTTCCCACTCGCGGTCCTTGATGGTGTGGCGCTTGTCGTGCTCGCCCTTGCCCTTGGCCAGCGCGAGTTCGACCTTCACCAGCCCGCCCTTGTAGTAGAGCTTCAGCGGCACGAGGGTGAAGCCCTTTTGCTCCACCTTGCCGATCAGGCGGCGGATCTCGGCCTTGTGCATCAGCAGCTTGCGGATGCGGTCGGCGATCGGGTTGACGTGGGTCGAGGCGCTCTTGAGTGGGTTGACGCGCAGGCCGATCAGGCTGAGTTCACCGTTCTTGATGACCACATAGCCATCGGTGAGCTGCACCTGACCGGAGCGGATGGCCTTGATCTCCCAACCCATCAGCATGATGCCGGCCTCGTAGCGCTCCTCGATCTGGTAGTTGAAATGGGCTTTCTTGTTTTCGGCGATGGCGCTCATGACGGGGCTTCCCGGACAGGCCGGGGGATGCCGGCTCAATACAATTCCCGGATTGTATGAAGCACGTCAAGAAGTCCGTCCTCCTTTGGTACTCGCCGCGCGAGATGTACGACCTGGTGGTCGATGCGCCGTCCTACCCCAAGTTCCTGCCCTGGTGTCAAAAGGGCGAGGTGCTGGTCGAGGACGACGAGGGCCTGACCGCCCGATTGCACCTGGCCTACGCGGGCGTCAAGCACGCCTTCACCACCCGCAACCGCATGGTGCCGGCGCGCAGCCTGACGATGGCGCTGGTCGACGGGCCCTTCTCGCACCTGCTGGGCGAATGGCGCTTCACGCCGCTGGGGCCCGCAGCAGCCACGCCGGAGGCCGAGCCCAAGGCCTGCAAGGTCGAGTTCGACCTGAGCTATGCGTTTTCGAGCCGGCCGCTGGAGGCGGTGGTGAGCCCCGTGTTCGACAAGATCGCGAACACCTTCGTCGATGCCTTCGTGGCGCGAGCCGAGGCGGTCTATGGCCGACGTTGAGGCGGTGGGTGCCGACGCACTGCTGCGCGTCGAGGTGGTCTGCTGCCCGGCGCCGCGGCAGGTGGAGTCGGTGACGGTCGAGCTGCCGGCCGTTGGGGCCACGGTGGGCGAGGCGCTGCGGCGCAGCGGGCTGCTGGCGCGCTTCCCGGCGCTGCAGGCCGACCCCGGCCTGGTGTGCGCGCTGTGGGGCCGGGCGGCCGCGTTGACCGACGCGCTGCGCGATGGGGACCGCCTGGCGCTGTGCCGCAGCCTGACGGTGGACCCGAAGGAGGCCCGCCGCCTGCGCTATCGCGAGCAGGGCCTGCGCCGTCAGCCGCCGAAGCGGCGCAATCGCCCGCCTGCCGCGCCGGCCGAGGGTTGACGCCTCGGCGGTGGATCAGCGGCAGTCGCTGCCGATGACCTCGCGGGCGCGGGTCACCTCGCTCTGGCGCTGGGCGTCGTCGAGGAACTCGCGGTCGCCCTGGGCGTTGGCGCGGGCGATGCGGATGCCCGATTCCAGCGTGCGCAGGTACTCGCGGGCGCGTTGGCAGTTGTCCTGGCGCTGGCGGGCCAGCTTCTCTTCCTCGGCCTTGCGTTTGGCGGCCTCCGCGGCTTCGGCCTGGCGGCGCTTCTCGGCCAAGGCCGGGTCGACGGCGCTGGCGGCCGGCGCTGATGCAGCCGAGGCCTTGGAAGCCGGCTGGGCTGCGCCGGCCGTGCCGCCCACCGGGTTCGCGTTGCCAGGGCGGCTCAGGATGGCCTGATCCGGCACCGACAGCGGGGGCGGGCGGTCGCTGTACTGGATGCGGCCGCTGGCGTCGCGCCACTTCCACTGCGTCTGGGCGGCCAGCGGGGGGGCGGTCAAGGTGGCCGCGATCAGCAGCAGCAAGGGGGCTCGCGATCTCATGCGATCAGTGTAGCGGGGGCGTATTGCCGCACCGCGTCCAGTGTGCAGGAATGCCGTCGTCGGCACGGAGCTGTTACCAGTCCGTATAATCTCCTTTTGCGTCTGGAGCTTCCCCCATGCGCCTTCTCGGCAAAGCGTTGACCTTCGACGATGTGTTGTTGGTCCCTGCGTACTCTCAGGTGCTGCCACGCGACACGTCGCTGGCCACCCGTCTGACTCGCAACATCGAGCTCAACCTGCCCATCGTCTCTGCGGCGATGGATACGGTGACCGAAGCCCGCCTGGCGATTGCGATCGCCCAGGAAGGCGGCATCGGCATCGTCCACAAGAACCTGTCGCCCAAGCAGCAGGCGGCCGAAGTGGCGCGCGTCAAGCGCTACGAATCCGGCCTGCTCAAGGACCCGATCACCATCGCCCCCGGCGCCCGGGTGCGTGACGTGATCGACCTGTCGCGCGCCCACGGCATCTCCGGCTTCCCGGTGGTGGACGAGGGCCGCGTGGTCGGCATCGTCACGGGGCGGGACCTGCGCTTCGAAACCCGCCTCGACGCCCCCGTGCGCGAGATCATGACCCCGCGCGAGCGCTTGGTCACGGTGAAGGAGGGCGCCTCGCTCGCCGACGCCAAGGCGCTGATGCACCAGCACAAGCTGGAGCGGGTGCTGGTGCTCAACGACGCCGATCAACTGCGTGGTCTGTTCACCGTCAAGGACATCACCAAGCAGACCAGCTTCCCGAATGCGGCGCGCGACGCCCACGGCAAGCTGCGCGTCGGCGCTGCGGTGGGTGTGGGCGAGGGCACCGAGGAGCGCGTCGAGCTGCTGGTCAAGGCCGGCGTCGACGCCCTGATCGTCGACACCGCACACGGCCACAGCCACGGCGTGATCGAGCGCGTGCGCTGGGTCAAGCAGAACTTCCCGCAGGTGGACGTCATCGGCGGCAACATCGCCACCGGCGCGGCCGCGCTGGCGCTGGTGGAGGCCGGTGCGGACGGCGTCAAAGTCGGCATCGGCCCGGGCTCGATCTGCACCACCCGCATCGTCGCGGGCGTGGGCGTGCCGCAGATCACCGCGATCGACAACGTCGCCACCGCGCTGCGCGGCACCGGCGTGCCCCTGATCGCCGACGGCGGCATCCGCTACTCGGGCGACATCGCCAAGGCGATTGCGGCGGGCGCGCACACCGTCATGATGGGCGGCATGTTCGCCGGCACCGAGGAAGCCCCGGGCGAGGTCATCCTGTATCAGGGCCGCAGCTACAAGGCCTACCGCGGCATGGGCTCCATCGGTGCGATGAAGGCCGGCTCGGCCGATCGCTACTTCCAGGAAGCCGACGAGACCAGCAACCCGAACGCCGACAAGCTCGTGCCCGAAGGCATCGAAGGCCGCGTGCCCTACAAGGGCACGATGGTGTCGATCATCTTCCAGATGGCCGGCGGCCTGCGTGCGTCGATGGGTTACTGCGGTGCGGCCACGATCGAGCAGATGCGCGATCAGGCCGAGTTCGTCGAGATCACCGCCGCGGGCATCCGGGAGAGCCACGTCCACGACGTGCAGATCACCAAGGAAGCGCCCAACTACCGGATGGAGTGATCCTCACTCCCCGACCTGACCCCGCGCCCGGCACCGACCGGGCGCGGTGTTTCTGAAGCCTGCGATGACCGATCCTGTGCCCACCGCCGAGACGACGACGCGCCGCCGGCGCGCGCCGGCGATGCCCTTCATCATGCTGACGGTGCTGATCGACATGGTGTCGATCGGCCTGATCATCCCGGTGCTGCCGCCGCTGGTGGGCAGCTTCACGGGCTCGCAGGCGGACCACGCCTTCTGGTACGGCGTGGTCACCTTTGCCTTCGGCATCGCCAATTTCTTCGGCTCGCCGGTACTGGGCGCGCTGTCGGACCACTATGGCCGCCGCCCGGTGCTGCTGCTGGGCTTCACCGGCTTGGCGCTGAGCTTCTTCGTCACCGGCATGGCCACCGCGCTGTGGATGCTGGTGGCGGTGCGCCTGTTCAGCGGCGCGCTGCAGGCCAACGCCGCGGTGGCGCAGGCCTACGTCGCCGACATCAGCGCCCCCGAGGAGCGCGCCAAGCGCTTTGGCATGCTGGGCGCGATGTTCGGCCTGGGCTTCGTGCTCGGCCCCGTCACCGGCGGCCTGCTGGGCGCCATCGACCTGCACCTGCCCTTCTTCGTGGCCGGTGGCCTGGCGGTGCTGAACGCCATCTACGGCGTGGCCGTGCTGCCCGAGTCCCTGCCGCCGGAGCGCCGCACGCCGGTGAACTGGAAGAAGGCCAACCCGCTGTCCTCGCTGCGCCAGTTGAGCCAGCTGCACGGCGTGGGCCTGCTGGTGGCGGTCATCGCGCTGGCGGGCCTCGCCCAGTTCATGCTGCACACCACCTGGGTGCTGTACACCACCTTCAAGTTCGGCTGGGGCCCCAAGGAGAACGGCTGGTCGCTGTTCGCCGTGGGCGCGATGTCCGTGCTGGTGCAGGGCGGCCTGATGCGCCCGGCGCTCAAGCGCTGGTCGCCTCAGCAGCTGGCCGTGGCCGGGCTGGCCTCGTCCACCGTCTGCTACGCGCTCTGGGGCTTGGCCACCGAGGGCTGGATGATGTACGCGGTCATCGCGCTGAACGTGGTCGGCTTCATGGCCCAGACCGCCATCCAGACGCTGGTGTCCAACGCCGCCGACGAGCACTCCCAGGGCCGCACCCTGGGCGCGGTGGCCTCGCTCAACAGCTTCATGGCGGTGATCGCTCCGGTGATCGGCGCGGCGCTGCTCGGCGTGGTCTCCCACCTGCCGCGCGGCGACTGGCGCATCGGCGCGCCCATGCTGCTCTGCGCGCTGCTGCAGGGCTGCGCGATGTTGATGGCGCTGCGCCACTTCCGCAGCCACCCGGCCACGACGGCCCAGGCGGATGGGTTGCCCAGCACAACCACGCCCGCTGGCGGTGCGGCCTGATTCGCGCATCGCGCCGTCTCGCCTTCGTTTTTTTGTCCCTCGCCCAACGCTCCTTGCCGAGCCCCGCGACATGCACCACGACAAGATCCTCATCCTCGACTTCGGCTCCCAGGTCACGCAGCTGATCGCCCGGCGTGTGCGCGAGTCGCACGTCTACTGCGAGATCCACCCGAACGACGTCTCGGACGAGTTCATCCGCAGCTTTGCGCCCAAGGGCATCATCCTGTCGGGCAGCCACGCCAGCACCTACGAAGACCACGAGCTGCGTGCGCCGCAGGCCGTGTGGGACGCCGGCGTGCCCGTGCTGGGCATCTGCTACGGCATGCAGACGATGGCGGTGCAGCTGGGCGGCAAGGTCGAGTGGAGCGACACGCGCGAGTTCGGCTACGCCGAGGTGCGCGCCCACGGCCACACCGAGCTGCTCAAGGGCATCCAGGACTTCGGCACGCCCGAGGGCCACGGCATGCTCAAGGTCTGGATGAGCCACGGCGACAAGGTCACCGCGCTGCCCCCGGGCTTCAAGCTGATGGCCTCCACGCCCAGCTGCCCGATCGCCGGCATGGCCAACGAGGACAAGCGCTACTACGCCGTCCAGTTCCACCCCGAGGTCACCCACACCTTGCAGGGCGCCGAGATCCTCTCGCGCTTCGTGCGCGGCATCTGCGGCTGCCCCGGTGACTGGGTCATGGGCAACTACATCGAGGAGGCGGTGGCCAAGATCCGCGAGCAGGTGGGCGACGAGGAGGTCATCCTCGGCCTGTCCGGCGGCGTGGACTCCTCCGTGGCCGCCGCGCTGATCCACCGCGCGATTGGCGACCAGCTGACCTGCGTCTTCGTCGACCACGGCCTGCTGCGCCTGAACGAGGGCGACATGGTCATGGACATGTTCGCCGGCCGCCTGCACGCCAAGGTGATCCGCGTCGATGCGAGCGACCTCTTCCTCGGCCAGCTGGCCGGCGTGGCGGATCCGGAGCGCAAGCGCAAGATCATCGGCGGCCTGTTCGTGGATGTGTTCAAGGCCGAGGCCGGCAAGCTGAAGGCGGCCGGCAACGGCAGCAACGGGATCGACGGCCGGCCGGCCGTCAAGGGCGCGACCTTCCTCGCCCAGGGCACGATCTACCCCGACGTGGTCGAGAGCGGCGGCACCAAGACCAAGAAGGCCACCACGATCAAGAGCCACCACAACGTCGGCGGCCTGCCCGAGCAGCTCGGCCTGAAGCTGCTGGAGCCGCTGCGCGAGCTCTTCAAGGACGAGGTGCGCGAACTCGGCGTGGCCCTGGGCCTGCCGCACGACATGGTCTACCGCCACCCCTTCCCGGGCCCGGGCCTGGGTGTGCGCATCCTCGGCGAGGTCAAGAAGGACTACGCCGACCTGCTGCGCCGCGCCGACGCCATCTTCATCGAAGAGCTGCGCTCCACCGTCGAGCCGAACTCGGGCAAGACCTGGTACGACCTGACGAGCCAGGCCTTCACCGTCTTCCTGCCGGTCAAGACCGTGGGCGTGATGGGCGACGGCCGCACCTACGACTACGCCGTGGCCCTGCGCGCCGTGCAGACCAGCGACTTCATGACCGCCGACTGGGCCGAGCTGCCCTACAGCCTGCTCAAGCGCACCTCCAGCCGCATCATCAACGAGGTCCGCGGCATCAACCGCGTGACCTACGACGTCAGCAGTAAGCCCCCCGCGACGATCGAGTGGGAGTGACGCGGACGAAGAACAGTCCTGAGGACTGTTCTTCGCCTCGTCACTCGGAGCGGCTTGCAAGCCGCGACGTGGGGTGCGCGGAACACCGTCGTTCCCGCCCCCGCGGACTGTTCTTCGCCTCGTCACTCGGAGCGGCTTGCAAGCCGCGACGTGGGATGCGCGGAACACCGTCGTTCCGCCCCCGCGGACTTCCCGTTGAGGGGATCGATGGACCGGCGTGGCGAGCGTTCGTCGCTTTCGACGATCCCGCATCCGTGACGCGCTCCCTAGACTGACCTTCATGACCGGGCATTCACCGGTCCTGGAGGCGGGTGTGTTTCAAGGTCAAAGTCTGCGCGTCGTGGCACTGCCCGAGCCGGGTGTGTTCGAGATCGTCTTCGACCGGGTCGGCGAGTCGATCAACAAGTTCGACGACCGCACGGTGGGGGAGTTGCGCGAAGCGGTCGACGCGCTGCGCCGTCAGCCCCACCTGCGCGGCGTGCTGGCAACCAGCGCCAAGGACGTGTTCATCGTCGGCGCCGACATCACGGAGTTCGGCCGAAAGTTCAGCCAGACTGCGCAGCAGATCTCGGCGGACGTCGTGCGCAGCAATGAGGTCTTCGTGGCGTTCGAAGACTTGCCCGTGCCGAGCGTTGTCGCCGTGAACGGTTTTGCGCTGGGCGGTGGGTTGGAGTTCGTGCTGTCCTGCAGTCTGCGGGTGCTGTCCTCGCAGGCGAACGTCGGGGTGCCGGAGGTCAAGCTCGGTTTGTTTCCCGGTTTTGGTGGCACGGTGCGACTTTCTCGCCTGGTCGGCCTGAAGGCCGCCTGCGACTGGGTCGCCTCGGGCCGACCAGCGGGGGCCGAGGCCGCCTTGGCCGTCGGCGTGGCCGACGCCGTGGCGGCACCGGAGGCGTTGCGTGCCACTGCACTGGATTGGTTGTCCCGCGCCATGGCCGGCGACGTGGACTGGGCCGCGCGGCAGGCGGTCAAGCGCGGCCCGGTGCCGGTCGAACGGCGCCTGACGGATGCGGCCCTCAAGGACCTGGTGGCCCAGGTTCGGCGTGCGAGTCCCCCGCATCAGCCAGCCGCCGAGGTCGCGGTCACGATGATGGCCCGCGCCGCGGCCCTGCCACGTGCCGAGGCGCTGGCGCTGGAGGCCAGCACCTTCGGCGACGTGGCGCGCACGCAGGCGGCGGCGGCGCTGGTTCAGGCCTTCCTGGACGATCAGTCGATCAAGAAGTCGGTCAAGGCGCTGGCCCAGGGCGCGCCCACGATCTCCAAAGCGGCGGTGATCGGTGCGGGCATCATGGGCGGCGGCATGGCCATCACGGCCGCGCTGCGCGGGGTGTCGGTGCAGATGAAGGACATCCAGCCCCAGGCGCTCGAACTGGGGTTGGGCGAGGCCCAACGACAGGTGGCGCGCCAGCAGCGCCTGGGCCGTCTCGACGACGCCTCCGCAGCGGCCGTGCTGGCGCTCATCCAGCCGCAGCTCGACGACGCAGGCCTCGACCAGGTGGACATCGTGGTCGAAGCGATCGTCGAGAACCTCGGGACCAAGCGCCGTGTGCTGGGCGAGCTGGAGTCGACGCTGGCGGCGCACACGGTGATCGCCTCCAACACCTCCAGCCTGCGCATCGACGACATCGCCGCCGGTCTCGCTCACCCTGAGCGGCTGGTGGGCATGCATTTCTTCAATCCCGTGCCGATGATGCCGCTCGTGGAGATCGTGCGCGGGTCGCGTTCGTCGGATGGGGCCGTTGCCAGGGCGGTCGGTCTGGCGGTGAGCATGGGCAAGACGCCCATCGTGGTGAAGGACTGCCCGGGCTTTCTCGTCAACCGACTGCTGACCGCCTACATGCGCGGCTTCCTGCACCTGGTGGCCGACGGGGCGGACTTCACCGAGGTCGATCGGGTGATGGAGGCCTTCGGCTGGCCGATGGGGCCCGCCCACCTGGAGGACGTGGTCGGCATCGACACGGGCAGCCACGTCAACGACGTCATCTCCGCGGGTTACCCCGAGCGCATGCCGGCCCTGGCCGACGACGCACTCAAGCGCATGGCGTCGCTGGGTCGCCTGGGCCAGAAGTCCGGCGTCGGCTTCTACCGCTACGAGCGGCGCGCCGACGGCAAACCGGCGCGGTCGCTGGATCCGCAGGCCCATGACCTGCTCGCCGCGCTGCAGCCCGGCGGTCGGCGAACGTTCAGCGACGCGGAAATTGTCGATCGGATGATGCTGCCGATGGTCATCGAGGCCGCCCAGGCACTCGAGGACGGCGTGGTTCGGTCGGCGCTCGAGCTGGACAGGGCGATGCTGCTGGGCCTGGGTTTTCCAGCCTACGCAGGTGGCCCTCTGCAGTACGCGGATTGGCTGGGCCTGCGCGAGGTGCTGTCGCGCTGCGATCGGCTACGGCCCCTGGGCCCGGCCTACGAACCCACGCCGCGCATGCGGGCCATGGCGGCGACGGGCGGACGGTTCCGCTCGGCAACCTGAGGACTTCACATGGATTTTCAGTGGCCTGAGGACACTCAGGAGATGCGGCGCACGCTGCGCCGCTTCGTGGACGAGCGCGTCGTTCCGCAGCTCAGCGAGTACGAGCGGGTGGCGGCCCGGGGCGCCTTTCCGACCCATGTGGTGGAGCCGCTGAAGCAGGCGGCCCGCGAGTCCGGGTTGTGGAACCTCTTCCTGCCGGGGCTGCGTGACGACGAACCCGGCACGCGGCTCACCAACATGCAGTACGCGCCGCTGGCGGAGATCATGGGGCGGGTGTACTGGGCCTCCGAAGTCTTCAATTGCAATGCGCCAGACACCGGCAACATGGAGCTGCTGCACCTGTTCGCGAACCCGGAACAGCGCAGCCGCTGGCTGAATCCGCTGCTGGACGGGACGATCCGCTCCTGCTTTGCGATGACCGAGCCGGATGTGGCCAGTTCGGACGCCACCAACATCGCGACCACGATCCGGCGCGAGGGCGGTGACTACCTGATCAACGGCCGCAAGTGGTTCACCACCGGGGCTATGCACCCCAACTGTCGCCTGGCCATCGTGATGGGCGTGACCGACGAATCCCCCGAGGCCCCTCGGCATCGCCGCCACTCGATGGTGCTGGTGCCCTTGGACACCGCGGGCGTGCGGGTGGTGCGCAATGTGCCGATCATGCACCACCATGCGCCCGAAGGGCACTGCGAGGTGGTCTTCTCGAATGTGCGCGTGCCGGTCGAGAACCTGCTGGGCGAGGAGCACGCCGGCTTCGGGCTGGCCCAGGCCCGGCTGGGTCCTGGCCGGGTGCACCACTGCATGAGGACCATCGGTCAGTGCGAGCTGGCGGTGGAAATGATGTGCGAGCGGGCACTCACGCGGCGGGCGTTCGGCAAGCACCTGGCCGACTTCGCCAACGTGCAGGACTGGATTGCCCACTCCCGGGTCGAGATCGACCAGGCCCGCTTGTTGGTGCTGCAGGCGGCCTGGAAGATGGACCGCTTCGGCAACAAGGCTGCGCACCTGGATGTCTCGGCGATCAAGCTGGTCGCCGCGCAGCTGCAGACCCGCGTGCTCGACCGTGCGATGCAGGTCTTCGGTGCCATGGGCGTCACGCCCGACACGCCCTTGGCCTACCTGTGGTCCTGGGGCCGGGCCATGCGCTTCTTCGACGGGCCCGATGAGGTTCACCTGCGCACGATCGCACGGGCCGAGCTGGCGCAGGCCAAGGCGCACCTGGGGGCCACGGCGGCCTACTACCGGACGGCCGAGCCGCAGGTGCAGCCATGAGCTACCCCGCGCGTCCCGAAGTGGGCTCGGTCCTGCATTGGCGCGACGGCGCTGTCGCACACATCCGCTTCAACCGCCCAGAGGCCTTGAATGCGTTGGATGTCGCCATGACGGCGGCTTTCCGCCGAGCCTGCGACGACGTGGCGGCCGATTCGTCCGTGCGGGTGCTGGTGATTTCGGGCGCGGGGCGGGCCTTCCAGGCCGGGGGGGATGTGGCCGCCATGGCCGAATCCCCAGAGACGGTCGGTCGGGCCTTGATCGATCACATGCACAGTGCCATCCAGACGCTCAACGCGCTGGACTGCCCCATCGTCGCGCTGGTCCAGGGCGCGGCGGCCGGCGCGGCCATCGGCATCCTGATGGCCTGCGACCTGGTGCTGGCGGCGGAGGACGCCCGGTTCAGCCTGGCGTTTCCCGCCCTCGGCGCCAGCGCCGACAGCAGCAGCACCTGGGGCCTGCCTCGCGTCATGGGCCTGCGCGCCGCCCTGCGGTTCGCGCTGCTGGGCGAATCGATGGACGCCGCGCGGGCGCTGCGCGAGGGGGTGGTGAGCGACGTGGTTCCCGCGGCACAGCTCGACGAAGCCGGCCAGCGCTGGGCGCAGCAGATCGTGCGATCGGCCCCGCTGGCGCTCGCGGCCGTGAAGCGGTTGCTGCGCAGTTCGCTGGACCACACGCTGGGCGAGCACCTGGCGGCGGAGGCCGACGCCTTCCTCGACTGCGCGCGAACGGCCGACTTTGCGGAAGGCACGGCGGCTTTTCTCGCCAAGCGCAAACCGGACTTCCAGGGCCGATGAGGTGAGGCCGGGCCCGCCGTTCGCCTGAGCGCCTGGGGTCGGCGCTCTGCGGGCGCTCAGCCCTGCGTGCGGACGATGTCGACCGCGTAGCGCGCAAATCGCCCAGCCAGGGCGCCCACCTCGGCCGCGTCCTCTCCCGCGGCGTTGCCGGCGCGCACGCGCGCCGAGATGCCCTCCAGGATGGCCGCGAAGCGAAACAGCGAGAACACGAGGTGGAAGGGCTGCACGGGATCCCGCCCGCTGCAGCGCTGGTAGTGGGCGAGGTACTCGCCCTGGGTTGGCAGGGCCAAGGCCGCCAGATCCAGGCTTCGCAGCCCCTCGAACACACCCCGCTCGGTGGCCCAGGGCAGGCTGCTGTAGGCGGCGTCGGCCAGTGGGTGCCCCAGCGTGGAGAGCTCCCAGTCCAGCACGGCGATGATCTTCGGCTGGGTGGGGTGAAACATCACGTTGCCCAGGCGGTAGTCGCCATGGGCGAGGGTGGTCTCATCATCGGCCGGCACGTGGGACGGCAGCCAGTGCATCAGCAGGTCCATGTCGTCGCTGTCGTGCAGCTTCGACGCGTGCCACTGCTGGGTCCAGCGGGTGATCTGGCGGGCGAAGAAATGGCCCGGTCGCCCGTAGTCGGCCAGTCCGATCGATGCCCAGTCGATGGCGTGCAGGCGCGCCAACGTCTCGGCCAGTTCGAACAGGTGGGCTCGCCGCTCGCGCGCGTCCACGCCCTGCAGGGCATAGTCGCTCAACACCCGTCCGTGCAGGCGCTCCATGACGTAGAACGGGGTGCCGATGACCGCCCGATCGTCGCAGTACAGCAGCACCGGCGGCACCGGAAAGCCCGCTTGCCGCAGCGCGCGCTGCACGCGGAATTCCCGGTCGATGGCGTGGGCCGACTTGAGCAGTTCACCCGGGGGCTGCTTGCGCAGCACCAACTCCGGACCGCGGTCGAAGCCGACGAAGAAGGTGGGGTTCGACTGCCCGCCTCCGATGCGCTGCAGGCGGATCGGGCCCTCCAGACCTGGAAGCGCATCGCGCAGGTAGGCGCCCAATGGGGCTTCGTCGAATCCGTGCGTGGTGAGGGACATGCGGTTCAGCGTTTGAAGGGTGGCACGTCACTCTAGGGGGCCGCGGCGGGCGCAGCATCGTCGGATCGGACGAGCGCCGGGGTGCTGCGCGTTGCCGTGCGCGTGCGAAGATTTCGGGCGTGACCGCCGTACCCATGACCTCCAGCCTTCCCCGCCCGCCTTCCGATGTCTTTGCTGCCAAGCTCACGCCGACGGCCCGCAGCCAGGAGGGGGTCTGGCGCCAAGGCATTGAGCAGAAAGTGAGTCTGTCGGGGGCCGCCCGGCTGATCGTTGTGTGCGCGCCGGCGGGCTTTGGCAAGACGACGGTCATGGTGCAGTTGCGCGAGCTCTACGAGCGCCAGCAGGTGGCGACCTGCTGGCTCACCCTCGACCGGGGCGACAACGACATCTCCCGGTTCATCACCTCCCTGACCGCCGCGACCGATCAACTCAACCCCGACGGCCAGACCGACGCCCTGGCGGCCCTGTCGACGGACACCGGTGCGTTCGCCGTCTTCCTGGATGACTTCGAGGTCCTTCAGGAGGCGGGCGTGATCGACCTGGTCAAGGAGGTGATCGAGCGCCTGCCGCGGGGCGGGCGGGTGGTCATCGGGACGCGCGTCCAGCCCGATCTCGGCCTGAGCCGGCTACGTGCGCGCGGTCAACTGCTGGACATCGACGCCGACGCGTTGAGGTTCACCCGCCAGGAAGCGGTGGACTTCCTGCGCAGACGGGGCACCGAGTTGTCGGCGCGTGACCTGGAGGACGTGGTGGCCCGCACGGAGGGCTGGCCGGCGGCCCTGTGGCTGCTGTCGCTGGCCCTGCAGCGCCCGGGCGCCCGACTGAGCCTGGTTTCGCGCCTGCTGGTGTCGGATCGGGGAGTGACCGACTACCTGTCCCAGGAGATCCTGGCCCATCAGCCGGCGGACGTGCGGACCTTCTTGCTGCGCACCAGCCTCCTGCGCCAGCTCAGCCTGCCGGTGTGTCAGGCCCTGCTGCCGCAGATCGACTGCCGCAGCGTGCTCCGGAACCTGGAACGCAGCAACGTCTTCCTGTCGGTGATCGCCGGCACCGACGACGTCTACCGCTACCACAGCCTGTTTGCGGACTTTCTGCGGGGGCAGCTCGAACGGGAGCAGCCCGAGCAGGTGGCGCGGCTGCATCTGGCCGCGTCGGGCTGGTACGAGGCGCAGGGGCGCCCGGTTCCGGCCATCGACCACGCCATCGAGGGGGGCGACCCTCCGTTGGCGGTGCAACTCCTGGAGCGACACGCCTTGCCGTTGCTCGAGGCCGGCCGGATGCGGTTGCTGGATCGCTGGTTCTGCGCCCTTCCAGAGGCGTTGCTGCGCTGCCACCCCACGCTGGGCGTCATCGCCGTGTGGGCCCGCTGCTTCACACAGGGGCCCTGGAAGGCGATGGAGTGGCTCGATCGATCCGGCGTGGCCGAGAGCGAAGCCGGCGTCGTCCAGGCCCACCTGCAGGCCCAGCGGCCGGTGCTGCTGGCCATGATGGATCGCTACGACGAGGCGCTGTCCGCCGGCGAAGTGGGCCTTGCGCGGTTGCCGACGGGCCAGGCCTTTGCCGATTGCGCCCTGTTCAATGCCATGGCCTACATCGTCTCCGTCGTTGGTGACCGGCGGGAGGCGCAGCACTTTCTGGGGGACGCTCGGCGGTTCCAGTCCCAGAGCGTCTTCAATCGCATGTACACCGAGACGGTGGAGGGGATGCTGGACCTGCGCGAAGGGCGCTTCCGGGAGGCCCTGGCGCGGTTTCGGGTGGCGGCGGCATCGACCGCGAGGCCGGATGCCTACCGCCTCGACAGCGGCAACGCCTGGGCGGGCGTCTTCCTGGCCGAAGCGGTGTACGAGAGCAATGACCTGGAAACGGCGGAGCGGCTGCTCAACGTCTACCTGCCCGTGGCGCGCAACGTCGGCCTGCCGGATCACCTGATCACCAGCCACCGCCTGAAGGCGCGCATCCATTTCTGGCACGGTGACGTCGATGCCGCCTTCGTGGCGATCGCGGAACTGGAGTCGCTGGGCCACGAGCGGCACCTGCGGCGCGTGGTCGCCAGCGCCCGGCTGGAGCGGGCCCGGTTGTTTCTGCTGCAAGGCAATGAACCCGCGGCGCGCGACGAACTCGGCAGTGCCGACGATGCCTGGGTCTGGGAGGCGGTGGCGCGTCAGGCACGGCCCGCCAATGAGCTGGAGGATCTGTTCATCGCCCGCCTGCGCTTCGACCTGCATTTTGCCGACCCCGCCAGCCTGGTGGGGCGCATCGACCCGGAGTGGCGGCGGGGCATGTCCGCCGGGCGGCGCTATCGGGTCATGAAGCTGCGCCTGCTGCTGGCCATGGCCTTTCAGCGCGCGGGCGACCTGGGCCGCGCCACCGATGAGTTCGCGGTGCTGCTGCGCGAGACGAGCCGCGAGGGGTTCTTCCGGATCCTTCTGGATGAGGGCCCGGCGGTGGGCCCGCTGCTGCGCAGGGTGTCCAGCGAGCTGTCCAGTCGGGCCAGCGCGGCAGACCCGGTGCTCCTGTCCCACACCCAAGCCCTGATCGAAGCGCTCGGCCCGCTGGCGGCGGACGATGAGCCGCTGGCTGCGATGCCCGAGCTGGAGCTGCGCGAGGCGCTCACCTCCAAGGAGGTGCGTGTGCTGCAGCTGCTCTCCGAGGGCTACTCCAATGCGGCGATGGCCGAGAAGCTCTTCGTTTCGGACAGCACGGTGCGCACCCATCTGCGCAACATCAATGCCAAGTTGAGCTGCCGCAGTCGCACCCAGGCGGTGGCGGTGGCGCGACGGATCGGGCTGATTCGCTGACGGGTGTCGATCTGGCCTGCCGCCCTCGAACCGCATTGCCCGGCGGCAGCCCGATCCGCGCAGCAGCGGCAGGGTCGGTCAGCGGGCGGGCCAATACTGCTTGCGCAGCTCGCCCTTGAGCATCTTGCCCGTGGGGGTGCGCGGCAGCGTCTGGACGAAGTCGACCGACTTCGGCGCCTTGTACGACGCCACGCGGCACTTCGCGAATTCGATGATCGCCTGGGCCAGGTCCTCGCTCGGTTCCTGCCCGGCCGCGAGGGTGACGACGGCCTTCACCTGTTCGCCCATCTCCACATCGGGAACGCCCACCACCGCCACGTCCGTGATGGCCGGGTGCAGCGCAAGGGCGTTTTCGACTTCCTGCGGGTAGATGTTCACCCCGCCGGAGATGATCATGAACGCCTGGCGATCGGTGAGGTACAGGTAGCCATCGGCGTCGACGTGGCCGATGTCGCCCACCGCGCTCCAGGTCTCGTGCAGCGGATGCTGGGTGGCGCGGGTCTTGTCCGGGTCGCCGTGGTAGGCGAAGGGCAGCCGGTCTCGCTCGAAGTAGACGAGGCCATCACAGCCGACCGGCTGTTCGACGCCGGCGTCGTCACAGATGTGCAGCGTCCCGAGCACGGGCCTGCCGACCGAGCCGGGTTTGCGCAGCCACTCGTCCGGGCCGATCACCGTCATGCCGTTGAGTTCCGTGCAGGAGTAGTACTCGTGCAGGATCGGGCCCCACCATGCCATCATGCTGCGCTTGACCTCGACGGGGCAGGGCGCGGCCGCATGGATGGCCATGCGCAGGCTGGAAACGTCGTAACGGCGCCGGACCTCCTCGGGGAGCTTGAGCATGCGCACGAACATGGTGGGCACCCACTGCGAGGCGTTGATCCGCCAGTGCTCGATGGCCTGCAGCGCCTCTTCCGGGTCGAACCGGTCCATGATGACGGCGGTCCCGCCCAGCGCGTGCACGGTGGCGCAGGTGCGCAGCGGGGCGGCGTGGTACAGCGGCGCGGGTGAGAGGTAGACCGTCTCGGACGAGAACCCGAACACGCCACCAAACATCGCGACCATCGTGTCGCCAGGCTCTGCGATCGTGCGGTCGGGCAACGCCTGCTGCACCCCCTTGGGGCGACCGGTCGTCCCCGAGGAATAGAGCATGTCGCCACCGCGCGGCTCCTGGTCGGGCCGTACAGGGGAGGCCGCGGCGATCAGGTCCTCCAGCGCCAGGAATCCGGGCAGGTCCGCCTGGAACGACACCCGATGGATCGCCCGGGCCAGCCCTTGCCAGGGCTGCACCGCCTCGTCCAGGCCCTGGCCGACAAACAGGACCTTGGCGCCCGAGTTCTCGAGGATGTAGCGCAACTCATCGGGCCGCAGCCGGTAGTTGATCGACGTGATGTAGAGGCCTGCGCGCTGCGCCGCCCAGTAGACGTCGAACACGCGGGCATCGTTGTCCGACACCAGCGCGACCACGTCACCCCGCGTCAGGCCAACGCTGCGCAGCCAGTTCGCCAGCCGCAGCGAGCGATCTTCCAGCTGGGCGTACGTGACCTGCTGACCCGTGGCCTGCATGACGATGGCGGGCTTGTCTGGCGTGAGGAGGGCGTGGGGGCCTGGATACAAGATCGTCTCCGGTGGTGTTCGCTGGAATCATGCCGTTCGGGCCTGCGAGGGCAGATCGTCGTTCCCGACGGTTTTCGCCGTCCCAGTCGTCGGATCGGACGACGACGGCGCCGCAGGGGCACTCGACACTCCAGGCCGTTCCACCCCGCCGGAGGCCTACGCGCATGCCAATCGAATTTCAACGATCGTGGTCGACGCCCGAGATCGAGTCCTATCGGGACACGGTCATCCGCTTCATCGAGGAGCATGTTCTCCCAGACGATGAGGCCGCGCGGCATCGGGGGCACGTCGGCCACGCACCCTGGCGTGCCGCTGGTGCGCTGGGCCTGCTGTGCACCGACATTCCTGAGCAATGGGGGGGGGCGGGCGGCGACTTTCGCCACGAGGCGGTGTTCTACGAGGAGATGGCCCGGCGTGCGCTGTCGGGCATGAACACCTCGGTGCACACCATCGTCGCCCACTACCTGCTGAACCATGGCAGCGACGAACAGAAGCGGCGCTGGCTGCCGCGCCTGGTGCGAGGTGAACTGGTCGGCGCCATCGCGATGACCGAGCCTGGCGCGGGCTCGGACCTCAGAGGCATCCGAACCCGCGCGACGCCGACGGCCGGTGGGTGGTCCCTCCATGGCTCGAAGACCTTCATCTCCAACGGCCACCTGGCCGAGCTGGTGCTGGTGGTGGCCCGAACCGACGGGGGGACGAAGGGAACCGGCCTGTCGATCTTTGCCGTCGAGACCCAGGGCCGGCCCGGCTACCGCGTCGGGCGCCTGCTGGAGAAAGTCGGCCTGAAGGCGCAGGACACGGCGGAGCTGTTCTTCGACGGCGTCGAGGTGACGCGCGATGAGCTGCTCGGGGGTCAGGAAGGCCAGGGGATGCGCCAGCTCATGGCCGACCTGCCGTACGAGCGCCTCATCATCGCCGTCATGGCCGTTGCGGCCATGGAAGGGGCCTACTCGGCCGCGCTGGCCCATGTGCGCGAGCGCGAGGCCTTCGGCCACCCCTTGGGAGAGTTCCAGACGGTCCGCCATCGGCTGGCCGAGCTGGCCACCGAGGTCCAGGTGGGGCGGGCCTTCGTCGATCGCTGCGTGGCGTCGATGCTCGTGGGCAGCCTCGACACGGTGACGGCCTCGATGGCCAAGCTCTGGGCCTCGGAGGCGCAGGGGCGCGTCGTCGATGCCTGTGTGCAGCTCTTCGGCGGCTACGGTTACATGACCGAGTACCTGGTGGCTCGCCTTTACGCGGATGCGCGGGTGCAGCGCATCTATGGCGGCACCAGCGAGATCATGAAGGAGGTGATCGCCCGTGGCCTCTGACAGTACCCCTCCCAACCGGGGCGCGGCGGGGACGGGGCCGCTGCAGGGCGTCCGGGTGGTCGAGTTCGCCGGCATCGGCCCCGCCCCGTTCTGCGCCATGCTGCTGGCCGACCTGGGGGCCGATGTGGTGCGCCTGGCGCGCCCCGGCAGCCCGCTGCGCGCCGAGGATCTGACGCTGCGCAGCCGCCTCACCGTGCCGGTGGACCTGCGCAGTGCGCCGGGGCGCGAATCGGCCGTGGCGCTGGTGGCGCAGGCGGACCTGCTGATCGAAGGCTTCCGCCCGGGGGTCATGGAGCGCCTGGGTCTGGGGCCCGACGAACTGATGGGCGTGCAGCCCCGCCTAGTCTATGGGCGCATGACCGGCTGGGGGCAGTACGGGCCGCTGGCTCAGGCGGCCGGACACGACATCAACTACATCGCGCTGTCGGGGGTGCTCGACGGCATCGGCAGCCCGGATCGGCCGCCGATCGTGCCGATGAACCTGATCGGCGACTTTGGCGGCGGCGGCATGCTGCTGGCCGTCGGGTTGCTCGCCGCGCTTCACGAGGCCTCGCGCTCCGGACAGGGGCAGGTGGTGGACGCCGCCATGACCGACGGTGCGGCCCTGCTCAGCACCTTCATCCATGGCCTGCGCGCCGAAGGCCAGTGGCGCCACCCGCGCGGCGGCAACCTGCTGGACGGCGGGGCCCACTTCTACGGCACCTTCGAATGCGCCGACGGGCGCTGCATCTCGATCGGGTCCATCGAGCCGCAGTTCTACGCCGAGTTGCTCGCGCGTTGCGGTCTGGATGCTCAAGCCTTCGGCGATCACCTGAACCCCGAGCGATGGCCTGAGCTGAAGGACCGGCTGGCGCAGCTGTTTCGCAGCAGATCCCGCGCGCACTGGTGCGAACGGCTCGAAGGCAGCGACGTCTGCTTTGCGCCGGTGCTTGACTGGGACGAGGCGGTGGCGCACCCGCACAACGTGGCCCGCGGGACCTTCACCCGGGAGGGCGGTCTCGTGCAGCCGTCCCCGGCCCCGCGGTTTTCCCGCAGCGGTGAGACTGCGCCACAGCCCCCGAGGCTCGGTTCGGTGGGCGACGTGCTGCGGCGGTGGGCCCCGGCACCGGCCGGCGGTGGCGCCTGAGCGGGGTCGACCCGCCCGACCCGCGCCCCGATTCGTCGGTTGCGACGATCGAAAGGGCGACTGGTGATACCTAGCATCAACCCCGCAGCGTCGGCAACCAACCCCCTGCTCCGCCCCACACCTAGGAGACTCCGCATGGCCCCCTTTTTCCAACGCAGGACTTTCTCTCTGGCCTTGCTGGTCGCCGCGATGGCGACTGGTCTGAGCGCCCAGGCGCAAAAGCGCTACGACCCGGGGGCCAGCGACACAGAGATCAAGATCGGCAGCCCCGCGCCGTATTCCGGCCCGGTCTCCGCCTACGGAACGATCATCAAGTCGGCGGCGGCCTACTTTGCCAAGGTGAATGCGGACGGCGGCGTCAACGGCCGGAAGATCAACTACATCACCTACGACGACGCCTTCACGCCGGCCAAGACCGTCGAGCAGGTGCGCAAGCTGGTCGAGCAGGACGAGGTGCTGTCCATCTTTCTGCCGATCGGCACGTCGCACAACCTGGCGATCCAGAAATACCTGAATGCCAAGAAGGTGCCGCAGCTGTTCGTCGGCACCGGCGCCACCCGCTTCGGTGAGGTCAAGGAGAACCCTTGGACGATCGGCTGGCAGCCGACCTACCACGCGGAGGCCGTCGCCTTCGGGCAGCACATCGCCCGCAGCAAGCCGAACGCGAAGATCGCCGTCCTGCAGGCGAACGACGACTTCGGCAAGGACTTCATGCGGGGCCTGGTCGAAGGCCTGGGCGCCAAGGCCAAGGATGTGGTCACGCAGACCTACGAGACCACCGATCCCACGATCGACAGCCAGATCCTGACGCTCAAGGGCAGCAACGCCGAGTCCCTGGTCATTCTGGCCACGCCCCGCTTCGCCACGATGGCCCTCAAGAAGGCCCAGGAAATCGGTTGGGCGCCCGCCCGCTACGTGGCCAGCGTGTCGCAGTCGGTCGCCTCCGTGATGAAGCCGGCGGGTGAAGGGGCGAAGGGGGCGATCAGCGCCACCTACATGCGCGACCCTACGGACCCCGCCACCCAGGCGAGCCGGGAGTACGCCGAGTACGCCGCCTTCATGAAGCAGTACTACCCGGCGGGTGACCCCACCGATTCGCTGAACGTGCTGGGCTACAGCGCGGCCCAGACGATGGTGCAGGTGCTCAAGCAGGCCGGTGACACCCTGACGCGCGAAAACGTCATGAAGCAGGCCCTGAACCTGAACCTGACGCTGCCCATGCTCTACGCCGGGGTGGAGGTGAAGACCAGCCCGACGGACGCCTACCCGATCGAGAAGCTGCAGCTCATCCAGTTCAACGGCAGCCGCTACGAGCCGGTCGGCTCGATGCTGGTGGGCCGGTGAGGGCGGTCCTCGCAACCCCACAGGGAATCCACCATGCACCTTGATTCAAGCGTCGCTGCCGTCATCACCGGCGGTGCCTCCGGGCTGGGGGCCGCCACGGCGCGCCGGCTGGCCTCGCGGGGCGTGAAGGTCGCGCTGTTCGACCTGAACGTCGAACTCGGCGAGGCCCTGGCCCGGGAGCTGGGCGGCCTCTTCTGCCGCGTCGACGTCACGTCGGAGCAGGCGGTCGACGAGGGCTTCGCCCAGGCGCGGGCGGCCCATGGGCAGGAGCGCATCCTGGTCAACTGCGCTGGAACCGGCCACGCCGTCAAGACCGCCAGCCGGGACAAGACCACCGGCGCGATCCGCCACTTCCCGCTGGCAAATTTCGAGCGCATCGTGCAGATCAACCTGATCGGCACCTTCCGCTGCATTGCCAAGTCGGCGGCCGGCATGCTGTCGCTGGCGCCGACCGCCACGGGTGAGCGGGGCGCCATCGTCAACACGGCCTCCGTGGCGGCGCAGGACGGGCAGATGGGGCAGGCCGCCTACACGGCGTCCAAAGCCGGCATCGTCGGGATGACGCTGCCCATCGCCCGCGACCTCATGGACGAGGGCATCCGCGTGAACACGATCCTCCCCGGCATTTTCAACACGCCCCTTCTCCAGGCCGCGCCCGACAAGGTGAAGGCGGCGCTGGCGGCCTCGGTCCCGTTCCCGAAACGCCTGGGAGAACCCGAGGAGTTCGCCGAGCTGGCCGAATTCATGATCACCAGCGGCTACCTGAATGCCGAGAGCGTGCGCCTGGACGGCGCCATCCGCATGGCCCCGCGCTGACCGTGCGGCCCACACCGGACGCACACCCCATACACACCGCACACGAGTGATTCACCATGGCTGAAGCTTTCATCGTCGCCGCCCGGCGGACCGCCGGGGGCCGCCGCAATGGCCGCCTGTCCGGCTGGCACCCCGTTGACCTGGCCGCGCAGGTGTTGGACACGCTGCTGGCCGATACCGGCATCGATCCGGCGGCCGTCGACGACGTCCTCATGGGCTGTGTCAGCCAGGCCGGCGAGCAGTCCACCAACGTGGCCCGCAACGCCGTGCTGGCGTCCACCCTGCCTGAGTCGGTGCCCGGCACCTCCCTGGACCGCCAATGCGGCTCGTCGCAGCAGGCGCTGCACTTCGCTGCCCAGGCGGTGATGTCGGGCAGCCAGGACGTGGTGATCGCCTCTGGCGTGGAGAGCATGACGCGCGTGCCCATGTTCACGCCCAGCGAGCTGCCTCGCAAGGCGGGGCTGGGTGAGTACACCAGCCCGCGCATGCAGCAGCGCTACCCGGACGTCCAGTTCAGCCAGTTCGTGGGCGCCGAGAGGATCGCGCGCAAGTACGGCCTGACCAAACTGCAGCTGGATGAGTACGCGCTGGAGTCGCACCGCCGCGCCGCGCTGGCCACGCGGGAGGGGCGCTTCGCCCGGGAGATCATCGCGGTGCCGGCCAGGTTCCGCGAAGGCGGTGACGGCAGCGGTGGGGAGAGGCATACGGCAGACGAAGGCATCCGCTTCGATGCCACGCTCGAGAGCATCGCCGCCGTCAGACTGTTGCAGCCCGGCGGCGTCATCACGGCGGCCAATGCCAGCCAGATCTGCGATGGCGCCACGGGCGTCATGGTGGTGAGCGAGCGCGCCCTGAAGGTCCACGGGCTGACGCCGCTGGCCCGCGTGCACCACCTGTCCGTGATGGGGCACGATCCCGTCATCATGCTGGAGGCGCCGATTCCCGCCACCGAGGCGGCCTTGCGCAAGGCCGGCATGAGGATCGAGGACATCGATGCCTATGAGGTCAACGAGGCGTTTGCGCCGGTGCCATTGGCCTGGCTGCAGGCGCTGGGGGCCGACCCGGCGCGACTGAACGTCAACGGCGGCGCCATCGCACTCGGGCACCCGCTCGGTGCCTCCGGCACCAAGCTCATGACGACGCTGATCCACGTGCTGTCACAGCGCGGCGGTCGCTATGGCCTGCAGACCATGTGCGAAGGCGGTGGCATGGCCAACGTCACGATCATCGAGCGACTCTGATCGCCCGGCTTGCGCTGCCGTCCCGGCATGGCTGGAGAGTGTGTGAACCAGAACCTTGGAGACCGGCCGCTGCTTCAGGTCGAGAACGTCTCGGTGCGCTTCGGTGGCATCGTCGCGCTCGACGGAGTCAGCTTCGACGTGCGCCGCGGAGAGATTCGCGGCCTGATCGGGCCCAATGGTGCCGGCAAGAGCACCTTGTTCAACTGCCTGTCGCGGCTGTACCGCTGCGACACCGGGGCGATCCGCTTGAACGGCGACAGCCTCTCCGACCAGCCCAGGCACCGCATTGCGGCGATGGGTGTGGGCCGCACCTTCCAGAACCTGGCGCTGTTCCGCACGATGACGGTGCGGGAGAACGTGATGGTGGGGGCGCATGCGCGGCACCACGTCGGCTTTGTGGCCGACGCGCTGCGCCTGCCGCGCGCCACGCGCAGCGAACTGGCGGTGCGCCGGCGCGCGCAGCAGAGCCTCGAGACGCTGCAGCTGGAGGCCGTGGCCGATCGGGTGGTGGCGGACCTGCCCTTCGGCACCCAGAAGCGCGTCGAGCTGGCGCGTGCGCTGGCCTGTGAGCCGGCGCTGCTGCTGCTGGACGAGCCCGCCTGCGGGCTCAACCACGAAGAGCTCGACGGCCTGGGCCAGCTGATCCTGGACATTCGCAGCCGGCTCGACCTGACCGTGCTGTTGGTGGAGCACCATATGGGGCTGGTGATGGGCATCTGCGACCGCATCGTCGCGCTCAACTTCGGCCGCACGATCGCGGACGGAACGCCCGCCGAGGTGCGCAATCACCCGGAGGTGATCCGCGCTTACCTCGGCGACAGTGAAGGGGTGGCGGCATGACCCGGCTGCTGGAAACCCGGGCGTTGCACGCGGGCTACGGGGCGACGGAGGTCCTGCACGGCATCGACATCCAGGTGGACGAGGGCTGCGTCACCGCGCTGCTGGGGGCCAACGGGGCCGGCAAGACGACCACGCTGCGGGCCCTCTGCCACTTCCAGGTGAAGACGTCGGGTCAGGTGTGGTTTCAGGGGCAGCGCATCGACGCGTTGGGCACCGAGCAGATTGCCGCCTTGGGCGTTGGCCACGTGCCCGATGGGCGAGGCACCTTCGTGGGACTGACCACGGAGGAGAACCTGCGCTTGGGCGGCCATGCCCGGCGGGACCGGCGTGCGGTGGCGCAGGACCTGGAGCGCCTGTATGCCTACTTTCCGCGCCTGAAGGAGCGGCGTCAGCAGCAGGCCGGCACCCTCTCCGGTGGCGAACAGCAGATGCTCGCGATCGCCCGGGCGCTGATGGGGCGGCCCAAGCTCCTGCTGCTCGATGAGCCGTCCTTCGGTCTGGCACCGCTGGTGGTGAAGGACATCTTTTCGATCATGCGGCGCATCCGGGACGAGGAGAAGGTGTCCATCCTCCTGGTGGAGCAGAACGCGCGCATCGCGCTCGATCTGGCGGACACGGCCTACCTGCTCGAGACCGGCCGGATCGTCAAGAGCGGGAGCAGCGACGCGCTGCGCAACGACGACGCGGTGCGTCGCGCCTACCTGGGGCAATGACCATGGAGATCTTCCTTCAGCAGTTGATCGCGGGCCTGTCCACCGGCGGCATTTACGCCTGCGTCGCGCTGGCGCTGGTCATGATCTACCAGGCCACGCACCACGTGAACTTCGCGCAGGGCGAGATGGCCATGTTCTCGACCTTCCTGGCCTGGGCCATGATCCAGGCCGGATTGCCCTACTGGGTCGCGTTCTTTGCCACCGTGCTGCTGTCCTTCGTGCTGGGCGCGGCCATCGAGTTCGTGGTGATCCGGCCGCTGCACCGTGCGCCCGAGCTGAATGTGGTCGTGGTGTTCATCGGCCTGCTCGTGATCTTCCACAGCGTGGCCGGCTGGCTCTTTGGCACGCAGATCAAGGAGTTTCCGACCCCTTTCGCGAAGGACGCCTGGTACGCGACGCGGCTGATGTCGGCCCACCAGGTCGGCACGATCTTCGTGGCCCTGTGCCTGGTGGCGGCGCTCTTCACGTTCTTCCGCCACACGACGCTGGGCCTGACCCTGCGGGCTGCGGCACAGAACCCGGCCTCGTCGCGGCTGCTCGGCATCCATGTCGGGCGTTTGTTGATGCTGGGTTGGGGGCTGGCGGCGGCGATCGGCGCCGTGGCCGGGATGATGGTGGCGCCAGTGGTCTACCTCGACCCCGGGATGATGGTCGGCATCCTCATCTACGCCTTCGCGGGGGCGCTGATTGGCGGCATCGACAACCCGGTCGGGGCGGTGGTCGGCGGCTTCCTCGTCGGTGTGCTGGAGAACCTGATTGGCACCTACGTGGTCGGCACGGAGCTCAAGCTGAGTGTGGCGCTGGTCCTGATCGTGGGTGTGCTGGTGGTGCGGCCCGCCGGGCTGTTCGGCCGCCGAATCGTGCAACGGGTGTGAGGGTGACATGAATCGTGCATCGGCTCTTGCCGGCAACTTCCAGGCGGGTGTTCGCTCTCCGGCCCCTGTGCGGTGGCCCTGGGTGGCGGCTCTGGTCGTCCTGGCTGCGCTGCTGGCGTTCATCGCCAAGGGCTACGTGCTGTTCCAGGGCAGCATGCTGCTGTCGTATGCGATCGCCCTGGTTGGGCTGAACCTCCTCACCGGCTACAACGGCCAGATCTCGCTGGGCCATGGGGCGTTCTATGCGATCGGGGCGTACACGACCGCCATCCTGATGGACAAGGGGGGCGTGCCGTATTGGGTGGGCCTTCCCGCCGCCGGGATGGTGAGCCTGGGCGTGGGTTACGCGTTCGGCCGGCCAGCGCTCAAGCTGCAGGGGCTGTACCTGGCCCTGGCCACCTTTGCCCTCGGGGTCGTGGCGCCGCAGTTGCTCAAGTACAAGCACCTGGAGCCGTGGACGGGCGGCGTGGGGGGCATCGTGCTCAACAAGCCGGAGGCGCCGTTCGGGCTGCCGCTCAGCGCAGACCAGTGGTTCTACCTCTTCACCTTGGCGGTGACGGTGGTCATGTTCGTTCTGGCCCGCAACCTGATCGACAGCGGCAGCGGCCGTGCCCTGCGAGCCATTCGTGACCACGAGATGGCGGCCGAATCGATGGGCGTGGACAACCGCCACCACAAGTCGATGGCCTTTGCCCTGTCGGCGGCGTTCACCGGGGTCGCAGGGGCGTTGTCGGCGCTGGCGGTGCAGTTCGTCTCGCCCGACTCCTTCACGATGTTCCTCTCGATCTCCCTGATCGTGGGTGTGGTGGTCGGCGGCATCGGCACCCTGTGGGGGGCGCTGTTCGGCGCGGCCTTCATCATGTTCGTGCCGGCGGTGGCGGAGAAGGTGTCCAAGGACGCCGCCTGGGGCGTCTACGGCGTGGTGCTCATCCTGTTCATTTTCGTGATGCCGGGCGGCGTGATGGGCCTGCTGAACCGCGTGAGCGATCGGATACGGAGGGATGACCGGCGCTGAGCGTGCACGCGATGGGGCGCATGACCCCAATCGACCGGCCGTCTTTAGGTCGGCCGCTGCAGGAGGGCCTGGCGGGCCGCCCGGTACTCCCTGTCGGTCGCATCGACCAGTTCGGCCACCGTCTGCACGCCGTGCACGCCCGAGACGGCATGGCCGGCGCTCCAGATGTCCTTCCAGCGTTGGGGGAGCGGACCTTTGGCGCCGTACAGGCGCGATGCGCCATCGGCGCCCAACTCACGCGGCAGGTGATCCGGGTCCAGGCCAGCGGCCTCGACCGAGGGCCTCAGCATGTTGGCGGGCAGGCCGGTGAAGGCATCGCTCAGGATCACGTCGTCGAGTTCGCTGTCCACCAGCATCTGGCGGTAGCCCGGCAGCGCCAGGCTCTCCTGCGTGGCGATGAACCGGGTGCCCATGTAGGCCAGATCGCAGCCCAGGGCCTGCGCCGCCCAGAGGGCCTGGCCGTCTGAGATGCCGCCCGCGAGGACCAGCAGCCCGTCGTAGAACTGGCGGACCGCCCGGACGAAGGCAAAGCCGTTGGCCCAGCCGGTCTGGCCGCCGGCGCCCGCCGTGAGCAGCACCAGGCCATCGACCCCCGCAGCGATCGCCTGCCGGGCATGCCGCAGCGAGGCGACGTCCGCCAGCACCCGGCAGCCGACGTCGTGCAGCGGCGCGACGACCGCCGCAGGCGACCCCACGCTGGTGATGACCCACTCGACCCGGTGGCGCAGGAGCACCGCCAGGTGGGCCGGCAAGGAGGCCTGCCGGATGATCAGGTTGGGGCAGCAGGGCGCATCTCCGGGCCGCAGCCCGTGCTGGATCCGGGTCAGCCAGGCGTCGAGCTCTTCGGCATCGCGGCAGTTGGCCGTCGGAAAGGCGCCGATGACGCCCGACCGACAGGCCGCGATCACCAGATCCGGGCCCGATACACGGAACATCGGCGCGGCGATGAGGGGCAGGCGCAGGCGGCTCGACAGGTTGTCCGGCAGGCTCATCACGCCACCTGCCGTTCGGTGTCGCGCCAGAAGGGCGCGCGCAGGGCCTTCTTGTCCAGCTTGCCCAGCGCGGTCAGCGGCAGCGCGTCCACGATCCGGATGTGCTTCGGTGCGCAAGCCGCTCCCTTGGCTTCCTTGACGAGCCGCTGCAGGCCTTCGGCGTCGATGCGGGCCCCCGGTCGTGGGACGACGACGGCCATCACGGCTTCGCCCCAATGGGGATCGGGCACACCGATGACCGCGGCTTGGGCGACCGAGAGGTCGGTGGTGAGCACATCCTCCACCTCGCGCGGGTAGATGTTGAAGCCGCCGCTGACGATCATGTCCTTCTTGCGGTCCACGATGAACAGGTAGCCCTGGCCATCGCTGCGGGCGATGTCGCCGGTGTGCAGCCAACCGTCCACCCAGGTGGCGGCCGTCAGCGCCTCCTGGCCCCAGTAGCCCTCCATCGCATGGGCGGCCCGCACGCAGATTTCGCCCACCTCGCCCGGCGGCACCGGGTGGCCATCCCCGTCCAGCAGCCGCAGCTCCACGCTGCAGGCCGGGTGGCCGCAGGAGGCGAACAGCTGGGGTTGCGCCGCGTCGTGGTCGCGCAGGCGCAGCAGGCTGATGGGGTAGCACTCGGTCTGCCCATACAGCTGGGAAAAGACGGGTCCGATGCGGCGGATGGCCTCGGTCAGCCGCGATGGGGACATCGGCGAGGCGCCGTACAGCATGAGTTGCAGTGAGCTCAGGTCCCGGAGGGCCAAATCGGGGTGGTCCAGCAGCGCGTAGATCATCGTGGGCACCAGCAGGCTCATGGTGATGCGTTCGCGCTCCACGGTCGCCATGAACTCGGCGGGCTCGAACCGCTGCAGGAGGTGCACGCTGCCACCGCGCAGCAGCACGGGGGCGATCTTGGTGCCCGCGACGTGGCTGATCGGCGCGGCGGCGAGGTACTTCGGCTCGGGGGGCAACTCGAAGTCCGCCAGGATGGCGCGCCACATCGCGGCATGGGCCGCTTGCCGGCGCACCGCCGCCTTCGCGCGGCCTGTGGTGCCGCCGGTGTAGTTCAGCGTGGCGATGTCCTGGTCCGTGGAAACGTCCTGAGCGGTCGCGTCCTGCACCCGGCTGGCCTGCGCCAGCAGGTCGCGTCCGTAGGGCGCGGGCCCGAGCGTCCACACCTCGGACAGGCCGGGCATGCCGTTGAACAATTCGGCCCCGCGGGAACCGAATCCAGCGGGATCCACGATCAGCCGGGTCGCCTGGGCATCGGCGAGCTGTTCGAGTTGATCGGACAACGACCCCATCGGGTGCAGCCAGGTGACGGCACTGCCCAGGGCCTGGACCGCCGCCTCCGCGCACCAGGCCTCGGCGCGGTTCGCACTCAGCAGGGCGATCCGGGTGCGAGGCAGCCGGCCTGCACCGAGCGCGGCCTGCATCTGGCCGATCAGAGTGAGCGTGGCCCCATAGGTCAGACGACCGCCCGGCCATGCGAAGGCGATGCGCCTGGGGTGGCGCTGCAGCGCGCGCAGCAGCAGGGTCGACGCGGTCGGCGCCTGTGGCGGGGTGGGGGTCATGGGCGAGCTCCTGGAAACGGGGCGTATTCCTGCGCCGCGCCTCGACGGGCCCGCAGGTCCAAGTCCCGGCCAGTCTAGAAAGCGGCCCCGCCCTCGCCATCGTCAGAAGCGACGAATCGCCGCGATCGCGGCGATCGCCGGTTTCGTCGGATCGGACGACGACGGCGCGTCTGCCCCCGCCAACACTGGCCATCGGGCATGGCCACCGGATCCGCGCGCTAGCCGCAGACCCGGTTGGCGATCCGTTCGGAGACCACGGGTCCGCCAGCCCCCCGTCTTGGACTCTTTCAGCAGATGAGGCATTGAGACATGCGTGCAGTGCGAGTGCATGGGTTCCAGGGGTGGGACGACTGGAGCCTGGACGAGGTGCCCACCCCACGGCCCGGGCAGGGGCAGGTGCTGGTCCGGGTCGAGGCGTCGGCGCCGTCCTTCGTCGATCTGCTCTACGCCCGAGGGGGCTACCAGCTCAAGCCGACGCTGCCCCTGATTCCGGGCTCCGAACTCTGCGGGGTGGTCCAGTCCTGTGGGCCTGGCGTGCCCGGGCATCTGGTCCCGGGCACCCGGGTGGTGGGGATGGTCTTTGGCGGGGCCTGGGCCGAAGCGGTGTGTGCGGGCGCCCATGAGGTCTGCCCCGTGGGTCGGCACGCGGCGCCGCATGAGGCCGCTGCGCTCGCGGCGCCCTATGGCACCGCGCACTATGCGCTCGTGCGCCGGGGTGGACTTCAGGCGGGCGAGTCCGTGTTCGTCCTTGGGGCGGCCGGCAGCGTCGGCATGGCGGCCGTGCAGGTGGCGAAGGCCCTGGGCGCCCGCGTGATCGCGGGGGCCACGGGTCAGCGCAAGCGGACCGCGGCGAGGGAGGCGGGCGCGGACGCGACCGTCGATCTGGGCCAGGAGGGCTGGAAGGAGGCGGTGCGGGCCTGGTCCGGCGCTGAAGGCGTGGATCTCGTGCTCGATCCCTTGGGTGCTGGCTACACCGACCCCGCCTTTCGCACCCTGCAATGGGGGGGGCGGCACTTGGTGGTCGGCTTCGCCGCGGGTGAGATTCCGTCGCTGCGCACGAACCTGGCCCTACTGAAGGGCTCGCTGGTCGGGGTGGACATCCGGCAGTTCATGGAGCGGGAGCCGGCTGCGTACCAGCGCAACCTGGCGCAGGTATGTGAACTGTTTGACCAGGGACTGCTGCGGCCGCGGGTGCATTCGATTCACCCGCCCACCCACTGGCGCGAGGCGCTGGAGGCCGCACAGGGTCGAGATGCGCTGGGCCGGGTGGTGTTGCGCTGGTGGTGATCGGTCGCGGCCAAACCCAGGTTCGCCTCGTCACCCGAAGCCGCCTGCGCGCGGCGACGTGGGCTGCGCGAGACGCCGTTCCCGGCCGGTCGGCGCCCCCTTCGCTCGGGCGCTGCTGCCAAGGCACAATCGACCCGATCTGAACGGTGGGCGGTGCCTGCCGGCCGACCATGAGCGATACCGACTCCGACACCGACCGCCCCAGCGCTGAAGCGCCGCCCGCCGAGGCGACCCCCGTCCGCAACCCGCGCGACGAGGCCATGATGCGCCTCGCGCTCGACCAGGCCCTCAACGCCAAGCTGGTCGGCGAGGTGCCGGTGGGCGCGGTGATCGTGCGCCAGACCGAGCAGGGCCCGCAGGTCGTGGCCACCGGCTACAACCGCCCGATCACCACCCACGACCCGACCGCGCACGCCGAGCTGGTGGCGCTGCGCCACGCCGCGCAGCTGCTGGAGAACTACCGCCTGCCCGAGTGCGAGCTCTACGTGACGCTGGAGCCCTGCGCGATGTGCGCAATGGCGCTGCTGCACGCGCGCTTCAAGCGCGTGGTCTTCGGCGCCTGGGACCCCAAGACCGGCTCGGCCGGTTCGGTGCTCAACGTCTTTGCCGATCCGCGGCTGAACCATCACACGGCGATCGAGGGCGGTGTGCTCGCGCAGGCCTGCGGGCAGCTGCTGCGCGACTTCTTTGCCGAGCGTCGGGCGCAGCAGCGGGCCGAACAATTGGCACGGCGTGTGGCGAAGTCCGCTGCGGCGCTCGCCGATGAACGGCCCGCCGATGAGGCGCCAGCGCCCGAGTTCATGCCCGTCGGTGAAGTGCTCACCGACGACGCCGACGACCCCCTGCCGGTTCCCGAGGTGGCGATGCTCAGCGGCCTTGGGGCCCTGGACGTGCTGACAGGTGGCTCCGTCGATGCCGCCGAAGCCGATGTGGACGGCCGCGGCGAGCGGCGGTCTGCCGCGGTGGACCTGCCCTGAGCCGCCCGACGGCGACCCTGATTGGATGAACGAACGATGAGCGCTGCCTCCCGAGCCACCCCGACCCCTGCCGAGCAGTCGCCCGCAGCCCCCGACGACGTGGCGCCCGCGCCCTTGTCGCTGCAGCTCTTCACCCCCTCGGGCGTGCTGGCCAAGGCGGCGCCGCTGCGCCTGGCGGCCAAGCGGCTCGCGGCGCTGGGCTTTGAGGTGGAGATCGATGCGTCGGCGCTGGCCAAGCACCAGCGCTTTGCGGGCGAGGACGACGTGCGCCTGGCCGCGCTGCACCGCGTGGCGCAGGCGGCCCCCTCGGTGGCGCTGGCCAGCCGGGGCGGCTACGGCCTGACGCGGCTGCTCGACCGCATCGACTGGCCGCTGATGGCGCGCTCGGTGGAGCGCGGTACGCGCTGGGTGGGCTACAGCGACCTCACCGCGCTGCAGATGGGCCTGCTGGCGCACACCAAGTCGCCGAGCTGGTCCGGGCCGCTGGCCTGTGACGACTTCGGCCGCAGCGAGGCCGAGGGCGGGCTGGACGACATCACCGCGCCCTGCTTCGTCGAGGCGATGACCGGCGAGCTGGAGGCGGTGGGCTTTCGCACCGCGCCGGGCCACGACGGGCTGGAGGCCCGGGGGCTGCTCTGGGGCGGCAACCTGACGGTGCTGCTGGCGCTGCTGGGCACGCCGCACTGGCCGAAGGTCAAGGGCGGCATCCTGATGCTGGAGGACGTGGGCGAGCACCCCTACCGCGTCGAGCGCATGCTGCTGCAGCTGCAGCAGGCGGGCGTGCTGGACGCGCAGAAGGCGGTGCTGCTGGGCGACTTCACCGATTGGCGCAAGTCGCCGCTGGACCGCGGCTACGACCTCAAGGCCGCGCTGGCCTGCATCCGCTCGCGCACGAAAACGCCGCTGATCACCGGGCTGCCCTTCGGCCACGGGCGCACCAAACTGACGCTGCCGCTGGGCCGCCGGGTGGACCTGCTGGTGGAGGGCCGCGAGGTGATGCTGGCCTGGGGGGACTGAGGCGATGCGAGCGTGGCGGGGCCTGGGCGCTTTCCTGGCGGCACTGCCGGTCCTGCTGCTGGCCGCGGTGTTTGCGCTGTCCGGCTGCGACAACAGCCCGCACCCCGCCGGTGAGGCGGCGACCAACACCTTCTACTCCGCCTTCAGCGAGCGCTCGCCGCGGCACCTGGACCCGGTGGCGTCCTACTGGAACCAGGACACGCCCTACACCTACGGCATCTACGAGCCGCCCTACGGCTACCACTACCTCAAGCGGCCCTTCGAGCTGGTGCCCAAGGTGGCCGAGGCGGTGGTCGAGCCGGTCTACCTCGACAAGGCCGGGCAGCGCCTGCCGGCCGATGCGCCGGGCGAGCAGGTGGCCGAGAGCGTCTACGACATCCGCATCAAGCCGGGCGTGCTGTTCCAGCCGCACCCCGCCTTTGCCAAGGATGCGCAGGGGCGCTACGCCTATCACACCGACCACGCCCTGACCGCCCAGCAGGTGGGCGCACGACGCTCGCCGCTGGACTTCGAGCAGCAGGGCACGCGCGAGCTGGTGGCCGAGGACTTCGTCTACGGCCTCAAGCGCCACGCGACCACGCGGGTGACCACGCCGGTGTCGGGCATCTTTGCCGAGTTCATCGTCGGCCTGCGCGACTACATCGGCCTGATCAAGCGCGAGGACGCGAAGCTGCGCGCGGGGCTGGACCCGGCCAGCCTGGACCGGCCCTTCCTGGACTTCCGCCGCTGGCCGCTGGCTGGGGTCAGTGCGCCGGAGAAGCACCTGCTGCGCATCCGCATCCTGGGCAAGTACCCGCAGTGGAAGTACTGGATGGCGATGCCCTTCGTCGCGCCGATGCCCTGGGAGGCCGATGCCTTCTACGCCCAGCCCGGCATGGCGCGCAACGGCCTGTCGATCGACCGCTGGCCGGTGGGCACCGGGCCCTACATGCTGGTCGAGTACCAGCAGGACCGCCGCCACGTGCTGCAGCGCAACCCCAACTTCCGTGTTGACACCTACCCCTGCGAGGGCATGCCCGGTGACCGCGAGGCCGGCCTGCTCGACGACTGCGGCCGTCGCCTGCCCTTCATCGACCGCTACGTCATGGCCATCGAGAAGGAGGGCACCTCGGTCAAGGCCAAGTTCCGCCAGGGCTTCATCGACACCCCGGTGATTGAAAGCAGTTCCACCGGGCTGGACTACCTCGTCGAGGCGCAGGACTCCGAGGACATCCAGCGCGAGTACCAGACCAAGGGCTTCCAGCTGACCAAGACGGCCGACCTGTCGATCTGGCTGCTGGGCTTCAACATGCTCGACCCGGTGATCGGTTACGGCGCCACGGCCGAGGAGCAGGAGCGCCACCGCAAGCTGCGCCAGGCGATCTCGATCGCGCTGGACTGGGAGGAGTGGAACCGCATCTTCCCCAAGCGCAGCGGCACCACCGGCATGAGTCCGCTGCCGCCGGGCGTGTTCGGCTCGCGCCAGGGCACGCCCGAGGGCCTCAACCCGGTCACGCACCGCCTGGTCAACGGCGAGGTGCAGCGCCGCAGCCTGGCCGAGGCCAAGCAGCTGATGGTCGAGGCCGGCTACCCCGACGGGCGCGACGCGCGCAGCGGCCAGCCCCTGGTGCTGAACTACGACTACTACGCCGCGCTGACCCCGGGCGTGAAGGCCGAGTGCGAGTGGGTGATCAAGCAGTTCGCCAAGCTGGGCATCCAGCTGGAGCTGCGCGCCACCGACAACAACCAGTTCCAGGACAAGGTGCGCAAGGGCAAGCACCAGATCTTCTGGTCCGGCTGGCTGGCGGACTACCCGGATGCGGAGAACTTCCTCTTCCTGCTCTACGGCCCGAACGGCAAGACCCGCGCCGACGGCGAGAACACCGCCAACTACGGCGTGCCGGCCTTCGACGAGCGCTTCCAGCGCCTGAAGTACCTGGACGATGGCCCGGCCAAGCAGGCGCTGATCGACGAGATGGTGGCGATCGTGCAGCGCGACGCGCCCTGGTCCTTCACCTACGTGCCCTGGGGCTCGGGCGCGGTGCAGCCCTGGGTGCGCAACGCGCGCATCCCCATCCTGATCAAGGACCACCTGAAGTACTACCGCCTGGACAGCGCCCAGCGCGTGGCCCGGCAGGCCGAATGGAACCGCCCGACGCTCTGGCCGGTCGGCGTGGGCGCGCTGCTGCTGGCGCTGCTGGGGGGGGCCGGCTGGCGCGCCTGGCGCCAGCGCGAGCTGGCCACCGCCCGCCCCCCGCGGGTGGCCGAACCGCTGATCAGGGAGCGCTCGTGATGCTGAGGTACACCCTGCGCCGTCTGCTGTACGGCTTCCTGATCCTGCTGGGCGTGAACCTGGCGACCTTCGTGCTCTTTTTCCAGGTCAACACGCCCGACGACATGGCGCGGCTGAACATCGGCGGCAAGCGCGTGACGCCCGAGCTGATCACCAAGTGGAAGGTCGAGCGCGGCTATGACCGGCCGATGTACTGGAACGACGCCGCCGCGGGCAGCGAGCGGCTGACCCGCACGATCTTTTGGGAGCGCTCGGTCTCGCTGTTCGCGCTGGAGTTCGGCCGCGCCGACTCGGAGAGCGCCGGCGACATCGGCGCCGAGGTGCGCGAGCGCATGGCGGTGAGCCTGAAGCTGGCGCTGCCGGTGTTCCTCCTGCAGCTGATCGCCAGCACGGCCTTCGCGCTGGGGCTGGTCTTCTTCCGCGGCACGCGCATCGACTTCTGGGGCGTGGTCCTCTGCGTCGTGATGCTGTCGATCTCGGCGCTGTTCTACATCGTCGTCGGCCAGTACCTCTTTGCCCGGGTGCTCAAGCTGGTGCCGGTGTCGGGCTACGCGGGCGGGCTGTCGGCGGTGAAGTTCCTGGTCCTGCCGGTGCTGCTGTCGCTGGCCTCGCGCCTGGGCGCCGAGGCGCGGCTGTACCGCGCGATGCTGCTCGAGGAAATCGGCAAGGACTACGTGCGCACCGCGCGGGCCAAGGGCCTGTCCGAGCTGCGCGTGCTGGCGCGCCACGTGCTGCGCAACGCGATGATCCCGATCCTGACCAGCGCGGGCGGCTACCTGCCCTACGTCTTCCTGGGCTCGCTGGTGTTCGAGAGCTTCTTCGGCATCCCGGGGCTGGGCTCCTACGTGATTGACGCCATTGGCGGTCAGGACTTCGCGATCGTGCGGACCATGGTCTTCCTGGGCTCGCTGCTCTACATCCTGTCGTACATCCTGGTCGACCTGGCCTACACCTGGGTCGATCCGCGGGTGCGGCTGAACTGACGCCGGCAAGGACGCGACGATGCCCAAGTTCGTGCTGCTCTGGACCGACGCGGTGATCTGGCTGGGCCTGGCCGCCACGCTGGGCTACGCCTGGCAGGTGCGCCGCCAGCCCCAGCTGGCCGCCACCTGGCGCAAGGTCTGGCGCGATGCGGCGGCGATGGCCGCCACCGTGCTGCTGCTGGCCTTCGCCGCGGTGGCGCTGCTCGACAGCCTGCATTTTCGCCGCGCGCTGCCGCCGCTGCCGGGGCAGGCCGCCGGTCAGGTCTTCTACGCCACGCGCACCGAGTCGCTGCTGGACGTGCTGCTCACGCCGCTGGTCGAGCGCCGGGAGTCGACCTACTCGCGCCCGCTGTCCTACCTCGGCTTCACCCGCGAGAGTCGGGTGGTGAACGGCGAGCCGCAGCGCATCCACCCGCGTCTGGAGCACGCGGGCGCCCACCTGACGGACCCGGAGAACGACTGGCTGGGCGACCTGGCGCTGCGCGGCGCTCTGGGCCTGGCCGGCGGCCTGATCGCGGCGGGGCTGCTGGGCCTGGCGGCGCTGCCGCTGCTGCGCCGCTGGGAGCCCGCGCTGGCGGGACTGAACCTTTCGGCCGCGGCTCGGCAGGTGCTGGCGGACCGGACCGATCTGCCTTGGCGCGCCGGTGTCATCACCCTGGCCGTGCTGGGCGCGCTGACCGGGGCGGCGGTGGGACTGTCGACCGGCTACCACGTCCTGGGCACCGACAACCTGGGCAACGACGTGCTCTACCAGGCGCTCAAGAGCCTGCGCACCGCCTTCGTGATCGGTGTGATGGCCAGTGTGGCGACGCTGCCCTTCGCGATCGCGCTCGGCATCCTGGCCGGCTGGTACCGCGGCTGGGTGGACGAGGTGATCCAGTACGTCTACACGGTGCTGTCCTCGGTGCCCAATGTGCTGCTGATCGCCGCCTGTGTGCTGATGGTGCAGGTCTTTCTGGACAAGCACCCCGAGCTCTTCGAGACCGGGGCCGAGCGCGCCGACCTGAAGATCTTCATGCTCTGCCTGATCCTCGGCCTGACCGGCTGGGCCGGCCTGTGCCGCCTGCTGCGCGGCGAGACACTCAAGCTGCGCGAGCTGGACTACGTGCAGGCGGCCACCGCCTTCGGCGTGGCGCCGCTGCGCATCATGCGTCGCCACATCCTGCCCAACGTGATGCACCTGGTGCTGATCAACACCGTGCTGGATTTTTCCGGCCTGATCCTCTACGAGGCGGTGCTGAGCTACGTCGGCGTTGGCGTGGACCCGTCGATGAACAGCTTCGGCGGCATGATCAACCTCGGGCGCGACCAGATGAGCCGCGACCCGCTGATCTGGTGGTCCTTCTCGGCCGCCTTCGTCTTCATGGTCGCGCTGGTGCTGGCGGCCAACCTCTTCGCCGACGGCGTGCGCGACGCCTTCGATCCGCGCGCACGCAGCCTGCGCCCGCGCTGGCGCAGCACCTCGCGGACGGCCGCCGCGGCCCAGACCGGAGGGGCGGGCGCATGAACGCGATGGCACCGCTGGGCGAGGACGGCGCCCTGTCGCTCGATGAGCTGACCGTCGAGCTGGAGGCCGACGCCGGCCTGGTGCGTGCCATCGACGGCCTGCGCCTGGCGATCGCGCGCGGCGAGACCTTCGCGCTGGTGGGCGAGTCCGGCTGCGGCAAGAGCATGACCGCGCTGGCGCTGCTGCGGCTGCTCCCGGAGAACGGCCGCATCACCGGCGGCAGCGTGCGCCTGGACGGGCGCGACCTGCTCGACCTGCCCGAGCGCGAGATGCGCCGGCTGCGCGGCGGGCGCATCGCGATGATCTTCCAGGAGCCCGCCACCAGCCTGAACCCGGTGATGCGCGTGGGCGACCAGCTGCGCGAGGCCATCGAGACCCACACCGCCCTGCGCGGTGCGGACGCGCGCGCCAAGGCCATCGACTGGCTGCGCCGCGTGGGCATCCCGGAGCCCGAGCGGCGCATCGACGACTACCCCTTCCGCATGTCCGGCGGGCAGAAGCAGCGCGTGATGATCGCGATGGCGCTGGCCGCGGAGCCCGATTTCCTGGTCGCCGATGAGCCCACCACCGCCTTGGACGTGACGATCCAGGCCCAGATCCTCGACCTGCTCAAGCAGCTGCAGCGCGAGGAAGGGCTGGGTCTGCTGCTCATCACCCACGACCTGGCGGTGGTGCGCGGCATGGCGCAGCAGGTGGCGCTGATGTACGCGGGCGAAATCGTCGAGCAGGCCAGCGCCGAGGCCTTCTTCGCCCACCCGCGCCACCCCTACGCCCGCCTGCTGCTGGCGGCCCTGCCCGACGCGGCCAAGCGGGGCGAGCCGCTGGCGGCCATCCCCGGCAGCGTGCCGGCGCTGACGCAGCGCTTCGCGGGCTGCCGCTTCGCGCCGCGTTGCGCCCAGGCGCGGCCCGACTGCGCACGCCGGCCGCCGCCCGTGCGGCACTTTGGCGCGCACTGGATGCGCTGCGTGCTGGAGGCGACCGCGCCGCCTCGGGTCCTTGACCTGGATCTCAGCGACCCGGCCGATGCGCGCTGCGCAGAGCCCCGGTTGGCGTCGGACGCGCAGGCCGTGGCCGAGGATGCGCCCGCTGCGCTGCTGCAGCTGCGTGGGCTGAATGTGCACTTCGAGCGCGGCGGCGGCTGGTTCAGCGGGCCGCGCCAGAGCTTTCATGCGGTGCGCGAGCTCGACCTGGAGATTGCTGCGGGTGAAACCCTGGCGCTGGTGGGCGAGTCCGGCTGCGGCAAGACCACCACCGGCAAGGCGCTGGCGCAGCTGCTGCGCGGCCAGGCCCGCCTGAGCGGGCAGGCGCTGCTCGACGGGCAGGACCTGTTCGCGCTGCAGGGCGAGGCGCTGCGGCGCGCACGGCGTGACGTGCAGATCATCTTCCAGGACCCTTTTGCCTCGCTCAACCCGCGGCTGCGCGTGGGCGAGATCCTCGAGGAGGGCCTGGAGGCGCTGCGGCCCGACCTTTCTGCCGCCGAGCGGCGCACGCGCATCGTCGCGTTGTGCGAGCGCGTCGGCCTGGGCGAGGAGGCGATGGCGCGCTACCCGCACGAGTTCTCCGGCGGCCAGCGCCAGCGCATCGCGATCGCCCGCGCGCTGGCGGTGCAGCCGCGGCTGATCGTCTGCGACGAGCCCACCTCGGCGCTGGACGTGTCGGTGCAGGCGCAGATCCTCAACCTGCTGCGTGAGCTGCAGCGCGAAACGGGCGTGGCGCTGCTGTTTATTACCCACAACCTCGCCGTGGTGTCCTACCTGGCGCAGCGCGTGGCGGTGATGCATGAAGGCCGCATCGTCGAAACCGGCCCGGTCGAGGCGATCCTGAACGCCCCGCGAGAGGACTACACCCGCCGGCTGCTGGCCGCGGTGCCCCGGCTCTAAGCCGCTTGCGGCCGCGGCCTGTCCGCTGTGCGACGCGGCACCCCAGGTCCGGATGGACAGGGTGCTACACGTTTGATCACAATCGCTTCATCCTGGGCCATAGGTCCCGGCGATGTCGCTGTGCGGCCTCGCCGTCCGGGGCCGGCCACGGCGGCAACGTCGCTTCGCCGGTCCTGAACCGACGAACGAAAGAACAAGACCATGGTGGCGAAGACCCAATTCAACCTGGCCCTGGCGGCAGCCTTGGGTGCGTGGACCGCGCCCGCGCTGGCGCAGCCGCTGGAGCGCGTGGAAATCACCGGCTCGTCGATCAAGCGCATCCCCAGTGAAACCGCGCTGCCGGTGCAGACGGTGACCAAGGCCGACATCGCCCGCAGCGGCGCCCAGACGGTGGCCGAGTTGATTCAGAGCCTGCCGGCGGTGCAGGGCTTCACGCAGGTGAGCGAGGCGGTGGGCGGCGGCGGCGGTGGCTTTGCGGGCGCCTCGGTGCATGGCATCGGCGAGGCCCGCACGCTGGTGCTGCTCAACGGGCGGCGCATCGCGACCTGGGCCGGCCAGACGGTCACGGGCGAGGGCGCGGCCATCGACCTCAACAGCATTCCGCTGGCGGCGGTGGAGCGCGTCGAGCTGCTGACCGACGGGGCCTCCGCGCTGTATGGCACCGACGCCATCGCCGGGGTCATCAACTTCATCCTCAAGCGCGACCTGACCACCGGCGAGGCTTCGGTGGTGCATGCCGTGCCCAAGGGCGGGGCGGGTAAAACCTCGACCGTCTCGGTCACCAAGGGCTTCGGGGATCTGTCGGCCGATGGATTCAACGCGCTGATGGCGCTGTCGGCCGAGAAACAGTCGCGCATGGTGTCGGCGGACCGAAAGTACGCCCGCACCGGGTTGATTCCCTTCACGAAGGACGGCCAGCAGTACGCCTTCGTGAACGGGTCCATTCGCACCGCCCCGGCGAACTACGAGCTTTACGATGGCGCCTCTGGGTACGACGCCTTGGGCAATCCCTATCTGTCGGCCCAAGGCGCTTGTCCCCAGAACCACTTCAAGAGCGCTTCGAATCCCGGCACCTGCGCCTACGATTATTCGACGCAGGTGGACCTGATGCCCGAATCGCGGCGCGAGAGTTTCTTCGGCTCCGTGGCGACGAAAATCGATCGCCACACCTTGAGCGCCGATCTGGCGTTGAATCGCTTCACTCTGACGTCGCACATTGCCCCCGCTCCGGTGGATATGCTGATTCCCGCCGGTTCGGCGCTGTACAACCGGTACCTGCCGGTGTTCAACGCCTCTGGCAGTGCGCCGGCCAATTCCGATCTCTATGCCTACTGGCGCGCGGTGGACGCCGGGCTGCGCACGACTCAAAACACCACCGAGGCGGGCCACCTGGCGGTGTCGCTCACCGGGACGCTGGAGCAATGGGATTACTCAGCGGCGGTGACGCATTCCAGCAACCGCTGGGTGGAGCGCCATCTCGGCGGCTGGCTGATGCAAAACGAGCAGGATGCGGCCATCGCCAGTGGCGCCTTCGACCCCTTCCTGATGCCGGGTCAACAGTCGGCGGCCGGCAATGCCGCCATCGCTGGGATGCAGCACGTCGGCACCTTCAAGACGCAGACCTCGACGCTCGACGCGTTGGAGCTGCGCGGCTCGCGCGATCTCTTCAAGTTGGATGGCGGCGGCAGTGTCCAGCTGGGCACGGGGCTCGATCTGCGGCGCGAACGAGTCAAGAACGACCCCAGCGACATCGCTCGCGGCGTGGGCAACAACATCGCGGGCGATTCGTCCCAGGATCAGGCCTACGACCTGAGCCGCACCATTTGGGGCGCCTACGCGGAGCTCCTGGTGGCAGTGACCAAGGCCTTCGAGGTGACGGGCGCCCTGCGCCATGACCAGTACAGCGATTTCGGCAAGACGGACAATTTCAAACTCGCCGCGCGGTATCAACCGTCCCGGGACCTGTTGTTCCGGGGCTCGCTGGGAACGGGGTTTCGGGCGCCTTCCGTGCCCCAGGTCGCCGCGAGCCGGCAACTCTATGGCGTGTCGGGGCAGGGGTACAGCTGCCCGACGGCGGCCCTGCAGGCCCTTCAGGCCGCCGACGCGTCGGTGGTGTGCGAGGCCGATGGCACGCAGTACCGCGTCGTGACGTCGGGCAACACCGAGCTGAAGCCCGAGAAATCCCGCCAATGGTCCCTCGGCCTGCGCGCCGAGCCGGAAAAGTGGCTGTCCTCCGGGGTCGATTTCTGGGGCATCTTCGTCAAGGACCGGATCGGCCAGTTGGCGGAGGACGCCGCGATGGATTCGCCAGCGAGTTACCTGAAGAACTTCACGACCTATGTGGATCCGGGCACCGGGCGCCATTTGGTGGCGCTTTATCTGCCCAACGAAAACCTGGGCGATGAACGCTATTTCGGTGCCGATTGGGATGCCAAAGTCGGTTTCAACTCGGCGATCGGCAAGACGACGCTGCTGTTGCAATGGACCCACCTGTTCCGCTACGACTATCAGCGGGTCAAGGGGGGCGATTGGTACAGCAACCTCAACAGCTTCAACGATTCGACGGTCACCTTCCGCAATCTGATCCGCCTGAGCGGTACGCTGGTGACCGGGGCTTTCGAGAACACGCTGACGGTCAACCACAAGCCGGGCTACCGCGATCAGGCCTACTCCGCCGCCGACGCCGCGGTGTACAGCGTCAACGCCGATGGCTCGCTGGGCAGCGCGGTGGCCATGAGTGACCACCGGGTGTCGAGCTACACCACGGTGGACTGGCAAATGAAGTACGAAGCGACGAAAACGACGAACGTCACGCTGGGCGCCTTCAACCTGTTCGATCGGGCGCCGCCCATGTCGATCCGCACGTCCGGCAGCCAGCAACTCGGCTACGACAACCGCTATGCCGACGCCCGCGGCCGCACCCTTTACGGTCGGCTGACGATGAAGTTCTGATCTCGGGAACCACCGGGCGGCTGTAGTAGAGTCGCTTCGGATGGCCGTGAACGCCGAATCGTTCACGGTGGCTGGCTGGGTCGACCCCGGCCAGTTTTGTGTTCGGGAAGGTGAATTCAGACATGGTGCTTCGTGGTGTGCGCCGGGCCGTCGGGCCCGTGGTTGGCCTGTTGGCCGGGGTGATGGGGGCGTTCCCGGCTTCGGCGCAGGCCGTGGCGGTGGCCGCCAGCGGTGCGGCGGCGACCGTGGCGGTCGAGAATCCGTATGGCCTGGGCGCACTGTGGGCGCAGAGCGACTTCGTCGCCAAGGGCGTGCTGGTGATCATGGCCCTGATGTCGATGGGCAGCTGGTACGTGATCCTCACCAAGTTGATCGAGCAGTCGCGCATGATCACGCAGGCCAAGGCGGCGGCCGGTTCGTTCTGGCAGGCCGCCAGTGTGGCGGCCGGGGCCCAGGGGCTGGCCGAGGGCAGTCCCTTCCGCTTCATCGCCGAAGCCGGCGAGGCCGCCACGCGCAAGCACGACGGCCTGCGCGGGCGCATCGACCTGCACGAGTGGGTGTCGATGTCGCTGCAGCGTGCCACCGAGCGGGTGCAGTCGCGCCTGCAGGCGGGGCTGGCCCTGCTGGCCACCGTGGGCTCGACGGCGCCTTTTGTCGGCCTGTTCGGCACGGTCTGGGGCATCTACCACGCGCTCACCGCCATCGGCGTGGCGGGGCAGGCGTCGATCGACAAGGTGGCCGGCCCCGTGGGCGAGGCGCTGATCATGACCGCCATCGGCCTGGCCGTGGCGGTGCCGGCGGTGTTGGGCTACAACGGCCTGGTACGCCGCAACAAGGGCGTGATGGACGAAGTGCGCGCCTTCGCAGGCGACCTGCACGCTGTGCTGCTGTCCCAGGGCGATGCCCCTGCCGGCAGCGGCCGCGGCTGATCCGGCAGGCACGGAGCAGCGCATGGCGATGCGGCTGGGGCCCAGCGAGGACGAGGACGACGTCGTTGCCACCATCAACACCACCCCGCTGGTGGACGTGATGCTGGTGCTGCTGATCATCTTCCTGATCACCATCCCGGTGGTGAACTACTCGATCGCGGTCAGCCTGCCCAAGGAGCGCCACGAGGTGCGCGAGAGCAAGCCGCAGAACATCGTGTTGTCGGTGGACGCCCAGGGCGGCATCTATTGGTTCGACGCGCGCGTGGCCACGGCCGAGCAGCTGGTCGAGCGGCTCAAGCAGGTGGCGCTGCTTAACCCGCAGCCGGAGGTGCACATCCGCGGCGACCTGACGGCGCAGTACGACTCGGTGGGCAAGATCGTCTACGCCTGCCAGCGTGCGGGCATCGCCAAGCTGTCCTTCATCACCGAGCCGCCGCCGCGGAACTGACGCTTCGGCGGGCCAAGACGAAAGTTGCGACGATGGGCATGAACCTTGGGAGTGGCTCCGGGGCGGGCAGTGACGACGAGCCGATCATGGACATCAACACCACGCCGCTGATCGACGTGATGCTGGTGCTGCTGGTGATGCTGATCATCACCATCCCGATCCAGCTTCACTCGGTCAATCTGAACATGCCGGTGGGCAAGCCGCCGCCCAGCGAGGTCAAGCCCGAGGTGGTGAAGATCGACATCGACGACAAGAGCGTCGTCTACTGGCAGGGCGTGGCGGTGGCCGACCGCGCCGAGCTGGAAGCCAAGATGGAAGCCGCCGCCGCCCGGGCGCCGCAGCCGGAGATCCACATCCGGCCGAACCGCCTGTCGCGCTACAACACCTTCGCCGAGGTGATGGTGTCGGCGCAGCGCAAGGGGCTGCAGAAGCTCGGCGTCGTCGGGGCCGAGCAGTTCGTGGGCCGCTGAGGCGCAGCGAGCGGCAGCGAATCTTCCCCGCCTCGAGCCCAACGGAGTGTGATCCCCATGGATCTGGAGTACCGACCGAAGAACCCCGCCGGCAAGTCCGTCGGCATCGGGTTCGTGGTCCTGTTGCACGTGCTGATCGTCTGGGGCCTGGTGTCCGGGCTGGCGCGCAAGGCGGTGGAGGTCATCAAGAAGCCCGTCGAGATGAAGATCGTCGAGGAGCTGCCTCTGCCTCCCCCGCCGCCACCGCCTCCCCCCCCGCCGCCGCCGAAGGAGCTGAAGGTGCTGGACAAGCCGCCGCCCGTCGAGGCGCCGCCGC
>Ga0228698_1000258_pt1 | contig 45618 bp, 46 predicted proteins | sample McNCre117_Aug_MG_FD_178015 | JGI IMG/M metagenome (GOLD analysis project Ga0228698, IMG submission 178015) | Freshwater microbial communities from McNutts Creek, Athens, Georgia, United States - 1-17_Aug_MG | ecosystem: Environmental > Aquatic > Freshwater > Creek | place: USA: Georgia... | reverse complement strand
CAGCCGGTAAAGGCGGGCGACATATTGAGCTTTTTTGCCCGCATCACCCACCGTGGTACAACGTCGATCACCGTGCAGGTGTCAGCCTATGCAGAGCCGCATTTTGACCAAGGCAATTACAGCCGCGTAACCGAAGCGACCTTGACCTATGTGGCAATCGATGGCAACGGCCGGCCCCGCCCTTTTGACTGAGCCACGTTGTTGAACCACGTCAAAAACGCACTTACGCACTATGTCCCGCTTTCCACATTCGTCCCAATTGTTCCGTTTGTTCCGTTTGTTCCGTTCGGACCCCATGCGCACGCTGCCGTGGGTATGGGTCGTCGCAATGACCGGCCTGCTAAGCGCATGCCTGGATTCCGACCGCGACCCACATCCTGATCAGGTGCTGACCAGGCGCGTGGGAGTGTTCAAACAGTTCGGCCACGCGATGGAGCCGCTGAACGCGATGCGCAATGGCCGCAAGCCGTTTGATCGCGCACAGTTTCAGGCCGATGTCCACACATTGGACCGGCTCAGCGACCAGCCTTGGCGTTATTTCCCTTTGGACGGAAACTATCCTCCGACCCGCGCTCTGCCTGCGATTTGGACGGTGCCGGAGGACTTTCAAAAAGCCAAAGATGATTTCACTGGCGCCATCGATCAGCTCAGCCAGACTGCCCAAAATGGCAGCGAGGAACAGGTTTACAAAGCCCTGGACCGGGTCTCTGAAAGCTGCAAAGCCTGCCATCGCAACTTCCGGCGCTGAACACACGCGAAAAAAAAGCGCTGGAAACTCCAGCGCTTTTGCTTGCAGCGTACCGAAGCACGCTGGGACGGGCTCAGCTGGCCTTCTTGTCGTCAACCTTCTTCTCGTCCATTTTCTTTTCGGCTTTCTTGGCAGCCTTCTTGTGGTGCGCCTTCTTTTCCTTCTTCACCATCTTGGCGTCAGCGGGTGCAGCGGCAGCTGCGGGCGCAGCAGCAGGTGCCGGTGTGGCAGCGGTTGCCTGGGCAAAAGACAGGGCAGCAACGCCAGACAAAACAGTAGCAGCAATCAGACTTTTAACGTTCAACATGGTTCAACTCACTCATAAAACGACCGTCGTTTTAGCTTCGACTGTCTCAAGCGAGCCCTGAATTGTTCCGGGGCTTGGACATACAACGCAATAGAAATACAGGGCGTTGACGCGTTTTCAAAAAATATTCAGTGACCGATATCTATAGGGAACATTCGAAATTTCGCCGTCGATTAGCTGACGTAAGAATGACGCGCCAAACAATTAACCCAATAATGTTGATCTTCCGCAAATTGGCAACATATGAAGGAGACTCAATGACAAAAACAAGGAAATACTGGGTAGATTCGAGTGTGGAAAACGCAGGCAAGTGCGCAACAAAAAATAAAGATACTTGCCGGGAGGTTTGCGTCCAGATAAACCACACGAGGAGATCACTATGGCAGTACCCGCGCCCAACCATCCCTGCTGGCAAAAACTAGCGGGCGGTGCCCTGGCCAATATCAAAACCGAACACCTGGGAACCCAGTTAATGGCAAAACGCATGACGCGCAGCACCGACCCGCTGCCTGCACGCGCTGCCGAGCTGCACGCATATTTCACCAAGTGGGAGCGCATACTGTCTGCCGAAGTAGCGCAGCTCACCACACTGTAAGGACGCCACCATGTTGAACCAACTCATCTCTACCGAAGACGCAGCGGCATTGATTGCCAAGGGCACGCCCTTGAGCATTGCGGGCCCTGAAGCAGAACTCGACAAATTACCCAAGGGCAATTGGATTGGCGGGACCATCCCCTATTTCATGCTGCCCGACGGGGGCGCTGTGGTGCGACAAGGCAAAGTCTTTGTTACAGAAATTTCCGGTGCCGGCAATGTGCGCTTCGCCAGCTATGGGCCTGCAGAGCTGGAAAAAATCAGCGGCAACTGCCCCGAAAACGGACTCTCCATTGCGATTATTCCGGCCGGCAGTGAAGCGCATCAAAATTTCGCAAAAGATGCCGCCAACTACCCCGATGCTTTTCTAAAGCCAACCGTGGGCTGGATTGCAGGCGTGCACTTGTCCGAACTGGGTCGGGTCAAGCCTTTGGTTTACGCTGGATTCAATGGCAGCAAGAGTGCAGATCAGGCTGTGGTGGCCTATGTTGAGCTGCCGGCCGACAAATTGGCCTCCGTCGAGATTGTGAATCTGTTCGAGCCTGGCGATGGTGACTTATTGCAATTTCCCCAGACCGGCTTTACGGTCAAGGATTGCCTGGTCAACGGCAAGACCATGAACTTTGCGGAGTATGTGCGCAGCAAGGGCCTGGAACATGGGAAATTGCCGCTGGTAGGCGATTACACCGGCGCCCGGATCAATGCATCGCTGCAAAATGTGGGAGCGGCTGGCGAAGCCGTAAGCCTGTATGCACCGGTATTTTCCGACATCCAGTACCACTTTGCACGCCCCGTTCCCGATTACGCCGCAGCGTTCAAAACGCGTCTCGCAGACCAGCAAGCGGCCGGTCTCCTGATGTCGTGCAATTGCATTTTGAACTTCCTGTTTGGCGAGTTGGAAGGCAAGTCGATTGGCGGCGTCGCCGGCCCGGTTACTTTCGGCGAGATAGCTTATCAACTTCTGAACCAAACCATGGTTACAGTGCGCGTTCAGTAAGCCCGAACGCGCAGATACGTTCAGTCAGCTGAATCAGAGGCCGGAGAAATCCGGCCTTCTTTTTTCTGCGAACGCTGCAAACGCTTCGCGGGCGGCAGGCGCCTGCAACAACCGGGCCAGTTCATGCGCTTCAGCGTCGAGCTGGTTGCGAATGCGTTGCGCATCCCCCTGGCGCATCAGCCGCTTGGTGGTGCAGAGCGCATCCTGCGGTTTGCTGGCCAATTTACGCGCTTGCATCTGGGCCACGGTACGGGCTTCGGTGGGCGGCACAATGCGGTTCACCAAGCCCACTTCCAAAGCAGCCTCGGCCATGATGGGATCACCCAGCAACAGGGCTTCAGCGGCGCGCTGATACCCCATCAGCTGAGGCACCAGCAAGCTGGCACCGGCCTCTGGGCAGAGGCCCAGATTGACAAATGGCATGGCAAATGCAGCGTTGTCACCAGCGTAGACCAAATCACAATGCAATAACAACGTCGTGCCAATACCCACCGCCGGACCACATACGGCGGCCAACAGGGGCTTGGGGCAATCTGCTGCAGCACGCAAGAGCCGGTATACCGGGGCGTGTGGCCCGGTTGGCGGGTTGTCCATAAAGTCGGCAATGTCGTTGCCCGCACTAAACACCGTCTCGTGCCCTTGCAGCAGCACAACGCGCACGGCAGGATTGTCTACACCGGCCTGGATGGCATCGGCACACGCGAGGTACATGGCGGCCGTAAAGGCATTTTTCTTTTCCAGTCGGTTCAGGGTAATGGTGAGGACACCGGCTTCCAAATCGGTCAGGATATCTGACATAAATCGCAATCTCCGCAGTGAATACGCCGTAAATGCGCAGTTAATAGATGGCACGCAACAACAGGGCCAGACCGGCATCGGCATGTTCGCTTGGCCGGTGCCGGAAACCCGAGCGCACAAAACGCTGCAACTTCCCGCTTGCAAAGGCCACCAAAACCCCTGCCGCCAAGGCCGCATCGGCACCTGACAATGGGGTATCCACCTGCAACACCTGCTTCAGCGCGGCTTCCACTTTGTCGAAAAACAAGTTCATGCGTTGTTGCAGTCGCACATTTTCGCGCACCAGGGCGTCGCCCACCATGACACGCGCCATACCGGGGTTTTTTTCCGCAAACTGCAGCAACATGGCGACCACTTGGCCGGCTTGCTGTCGGCCATTGGGGGCATCGGCGTGGCGTGCCTGGATTTGGTTGATCAAACCAAAAACGCTGCTTTCAATGAATTCGATCAGGCCTTCAAACATTTGCGCCTTGCTGGCGAAATGTCGGTAAAGCGCAGCTTCACTCACGTCCAGGCGCGCCGCCAAAGCGGCTGTGGTAACCGACTCGGCGCTGGGCTCTTGCAACATGGCGGCCAGTGTTTGCAATATTTGCACACGGCGTTCGCCAGGCGCCGGGCGTTTGCGCGCCGGTTGTGCTGTAGGGGCGTTTTCGCTTGGCTTCGAAGGCGTTTCAGTCATGGTCGGTTGGGCCCTGTTTGGGCGATTCTGGCACAGCTTGCAGTGGCACCCGAACCGACAAGCCGCGACCATTGGGACCGGTGCCAAGCAGCAATTGGCTATGGTGCGCATGGGCGATTTCATCGGCAATCGCCAGTCCCAGTCCGCTGCCATCGCCGCCGCTGCCTGCGGAGCGGTAAAAGCGCCGCAAAATATTAGGCCACTCGGAAGCGGGTACGCCCGGCCCGTCATCTTCCACCACCAGCCAGGCTCCCAGGCGGTCCTCCGCCAAGCCACAGCGCACGGTGACGCAGCCACCCGAATGGCTGTAGCGAATGGCATTGTCTACCAAGTTGCTGAGCATTTCACGCAACAACCAGGCATCGCCCCGAACAGACACGGGCACGACCTCCAAACCGAAATCAATATGCCGCAGGGTGGCGGCCTCCAGATGCAGCTCCAGCACATCTTCACAGAGTGTTTTGAGTTCAGCGGTGGCCGTCGGCGCAACCAGCGCACCTGCCGCCTCAACCCGTGAAAGTGTCAGCAATTGCTGGACCAGTTGGCTGGTGCGCCGCGTGGCATCACGCAAGCGCTGAAGGGGCTCTCCCCGGGCCGCAGCAGGCAGTGCGGCAAGCGCTTCAACCTGCGCCTGCAACGCCGCCAATGGGGTACGCAACTGGTGCGCGGCATCGGCTACAAAGCGCCGCTGGCTTTCAGCCTGGTCGTTCACCAAGCCGAACAAGTGATTGAGGGCAACCACCAAAGGCTGGACTTCTTCCGGGATGGCGTCCAGGGCGAGCGCAGACAAATCACGCGGGGACCGCCCTTGCACAGCCTCTTTTACCGCCAGCAACGGACGCAAGGCCCGGCGTACCGCCCACTGCACGGCGGCATACGCCAAGACCGCAAGCAAGACATTGGGCAGCAACACCTTGATCCACAGCCGCCGCAAACGCTGCCATGTAGGGCTGGCACCATCGGCCAAGCGCACCGTAAACTCCCCCATGCTGGTGTTCACGCGTTGCGTCACGATGCGGTAGACCACACCGCGTAATTCCTGGCTGGAAAACTCCGGTTCGTGGGTATCGGGGGGATAGTCGCGCAACCATTCCTCGCCGGCCACCACGTGGCCTTCCTCATTCAAAATAGCGTAGGCGCCGCGTGCGCCGCGACTGCCCATGAAGTCACGCAGGTCAGCAGACAAGTTCAGGTTCAGTGCAGCGTCTGTCGGGCCATGCTGAACCGCATCGGCCAGTTGGGGGACCAGGGTCAGGAGTTGCCGGTCTTGCTGAATCGCCGCCGAATCGGCCAATCGGTAGTCAAACCAAGTGTTCAGTAAAGCCAGGCCCAGCAATGGCAGCAGCAAGAGCAATAACAAGCGCCGCTGAATGCCCCCTGGCACCTGGGGCCGGACACGCATCAGGTTGCCCCCGCCAGATCCAGACGGTAGCCGAATCCACGAATGGATTTGATGGCAAGGCCAAATGGCTCTAACTTGGTCCGCAAGCGGGAGATATACACCTCCACGGCGTTGGACGTGATTTCTTGGTCGTGCCCCGTCAAGGCCTGTAACAGGCGTTCTTTCTGACTCGGTTTGGGGGCTTGCAACAACAGGTATTCAAGCACCGCCCATTCGCGTGGCCCCAAATCGAGCAACTGGCGTTGCGGTCGCTGTTGCGCCGCCGCCCCCGGTGGCACAGGCAGGTGGACATAGGCCGTATGGTGCGCCGTGTCCAGCTCCAGTGGGCCCAAGCGCAAGGTGGCCGATGTGGCGGCCTGTGAGCGTCGCAACAAGGCCCGCATGCGGGCCAACAATTCGGGCAGGGCACAGGGCTTCACAAGATAATCGTCCGCCCCGTCATCAAGACCCTGCACGCGGTCATTGAGTGCATCGCGGGCGCTCAAGATCAGCACGGGAAATGTATGTCCATCGCGCCGAAGGCTTTGCGTTAGCGCAAAGCCATCCATGGCCGGCAAGCCCAGATCAACCACCGCTATGTCAAAAGCGCCTTGGGCAAGCAAATCGAGCGCCCGCTCGGCACTGCCGGCCCAATCGACCGCATAGCCCGCCTGGACCAGGCCCAGCTTGATGCCACTGGCCACCAACACGTCGTCTTCGACCAGCAGGGCGCGCATCGGGCAATCAGTTGGCGCGAATCAAGGTGCCGAAAGGCTGTCCAGCCAGAATTTCGAGCAACAACACATGGGGCACCCGACCGTCGACAATGTGCACCGCCTGGACACCGCTCTTGGCGGCGTCCAGTGCCCCCGATATCTTGGGCAACATACCACCAGACAGTGTGCCATCGGCAAAAAATGTGTCAATTTGCGCGGCCGTGAGATCGGTCATCAACTGCCCCGATTTGTCCATGACGCCACTGATGTTGGTCAGCATCATTAACTTTTCCGCCTGCAAGGCCATTGCCAGACGCGCAGCCACCACATCCGCATTGATGTTGTAGCTTTCGTTATTGGCCCCAAAACCAATTGGGCTGACCACTGGAATGAAACCGGCGTCTTGCAAGTGGTTAATAAGCGCAGGATTGACCTCGGTTATGTCGCCAACCTGGCCGACATCGTGCAACTGCTCAGGATTGGCCGGATCGCGGACCTTCAACTGGCGCGCGTGAATCATGCCACCGTCGCGTCCCGTCAGGCCCGTTGCGCGACCGCCCGCCTGGTTGATAAAGCCGACAATTTCCTGTTGTACCTGGCCCGCCAATACCCACTCCACCACCTGCATGGTTTCGGCATCGGTCACCCGCATGCCATGCACGAACTGGCCTTTTTTGCCGATGCGTTGCAAAGCGTTTTCAATTTGGGGCCCGCCACCATGCACCACTACCGGCCGGATACCAACCAGTTGCAGCAAAACGATATCTTCTGCAAAGCTCTTTTGCAGAACCGGTTCGGTCATGGCGTTGCCGCCGTATTTAATCACCATGGTCTTGCCACGGTATTTGCGTAAAAAGGGAAGTGCTTGGGCCAAAACGGCCGCTTTTTGGGCCGTAGACGCAGAAGATTCGGAGTGCAGTGGGTCAGACATGATTGAATATTCGATGCAATAAGAAACTTATAGACTGGCGAATATTACCTTCCGCACAAGTCGGAAAGAAGCTGGCACGGTTTCGTCTGACCCACGCCGGAAATTTCCCGGGTTGCAATCTGCCAAATGCAACCCGGAGTACACCATCTCAGACCGCGATCAGAAAGCTTTCCTTGCTTTGTCCGGCCGCGATTTGAGACGCCAACCACTTGGGTGTGAGGCCACGACCTGACCAGGTTTCACCGTTCGGACCACGGTATTTGGCCGCAACCGGCGTGCTGGCCTTTTTGGCCGCCTTGGGCGGCTTGGCAGAACCGGCCGGCCGACCGCGGGTTGGCTTGCCAGCCCGCGCGCCTTTGGAGGCGCCTTGCAAATCTTTGACGGTTATGCCAAAAGCCTGCATTTTCACCAAAATATCCTGCACCGTAGCGCTGAACTCTTTAGCCTTAATTTCACTGGCTTGTTTCTGCAGCTTTTCGATTTGGGATTGAATATCGATTAGATTTGTCATTTTTAAATACTCGCTCTTTTAATGGATGTTACCAACGCGGATGACATTCTAGTGCAAGATTCCATCTTTGCGAATAACCTTGTATATCGTCAGAAAAATGATATGTAAATCAAAAATAAGGGATTTGCGGTGCAGATATTCAATATCCAGAGCGACCTTATCAGGAATCGGCAGTTCGTCACGGCCATTTACCTGGGCCCACCCGGTCAGTCCCGGTGGCAAAGTGTGAACATTGGCGGCCGTGCGCATGGCAATCAGGTCATCCTGATTAAACAGCGCAGGGCGTGGCCCGACCCAACTCATATGCCCCCGAAAAATACTCCACAGCTGGGGTAACTCATCCAAACTGCTTTTACGCAGAAAACCACCAATCGGCGTCAAATATGTTGCGGGGTCGCGCAGCAAGTGGGTTGCCACGGCCGGTGTACCCACACGCATGCTGCGGAATTTTGGCATTTTAAAAATACGGTTGTTTTTCCCCACCCTGTCCGACCAATACAAGACCGGCCCCCGGGAGGTTGCTTTTATCAAAATAGCAAGCAACGCAATAGGTATTAGCAGCAATACGCATGCAAAGATTGCGAAAAATAAATCAAATATTCGTTTCATAATGTTTCTGAATCGGTATTCGCGCGCCTTAGGCCATGCCGCAATGGCCGGCAACGTGCGCGATTGCCGCAAAAGTGCATTCGAGGCACCAGCAAAAGACAAGCGGAATTATCCTCTCCCGCCAATTTGGCAAACGCCATGGGATGCGCGTACAGTGGCGCATCGGCTTTGAAATTCAGGAGCACGCTTTGGTCAGCAAATCCACACCATCCGCAAGCGCAAAAAAATCGCCTAGAGCGGCGCCACCAGCATCCGCCTCTGCGGCTGCAGAGGCGCAACCGGCGTCCCCGATACCCAACGCCGTCAGTGAATCGGCACAACAAATTTGGCAGGCGGGTTTGGGCGCATTTACCCGGGCGCAGCTCGAAGGCAGCAAAACGTTCGAAGCCCTGGTGCGGGAAGGGGTTGAATTTCAACGCAAAACCCAAGTCGCTGCAGAGCAAAAAATCAGCGAGGCAACGCACCGCATCAACGATTTCGCCACCCAGCTCAGCGGTGGTGCAAGCGGGCAATGGGGCCGTTTGTCAACGATATTCGAAGACCGCGTTGGCCGCGCGCTGGAAGGCCTGGGGGTTCCGACAGCGGCCGAAGTGGCGGCCCTGACGGCGCGCATTGAAGCACTTGAAGCGGCGTTAAAAGCCACGGCACCGCCACCGCCACAGCGCCCCGCGGCGGCAAAAAAAAGCAGAGGCGCGGCCTGATTCGCGATCCAGCCGACACCCCCTATGGTTAAAAAAGCCCCGCGCCGCACCGCCGAACGGATTTTGGAAACCGCCTTGGTTTTGTTCAATCGTTTCGGTGAGCCCAATGTGTCAACCACATTGATTTCGTCGGAGCTGGGCATCAGCCCGGGCAATTTGTACTATCACTATCCGGCAAAAGACGTACTGATCAACACCCTGTTCGACGCCTATGAGTCGGCATTAAACACGGTATTGGACGCAGCGGGCGAAGTTGCAGATGTCGAAGACGCCTGGTTTTTTCTCCATACCCTGTTTGAGCTAATCTGGAAATACCAATTCTTGTACCGGGATCTTAATGATCTTTTGAGCAAGAACCGGCGCCTGGAAACCCATTTCCAAACCGTCCTGCAACGCAAAGTAGCGGCGTTTTGCGCGCTGCTAGAAAGCCTGCAGTCACACCAAGCGCTGCACATGGACCGCCGCGAAATAGAGACCACCGCCACCAATATGTCGCTGGTCGTTACGTATTGGCTGAGCTACGAGTACGTTTGCAACCCCCGACAGTCACTCGAACCCGACAACGCACAAAACGCGCTGCTGCGTGGGGCCCACAACGCACTCAATCTTTTGTCCCCGTATCTGGAAGCAGGCCAACGGGATCATTTATTGACGTTGGTCGATGCCTACCAGCCCCATACTGCTGTGCCAGGCGCCCCGTTGAACGTCCACAAATAAAGGCTGCGGTCATGGCGTATTGCCCTCCTTCTGAATGGATCGCTTGCCCCGGTGCCGATTTATTTCACTACGAGCGCCGCAGCGTGCGTCGCTATTGGCGACGTTTGCATGCCGGGGACCGGCTGGCACCGCCAACCAGCAACACCTTGCTGGACGGCTGGGTGGCCTTTCACAACGGTGAATTTGGGCGTGCTTTTGCAATCGGCTGTGCAGAAGGCCATGCCGGAGACACCCTGGCCAACCGGGCCGGCTGTGCCTACGCCAACTACCTGGAGACGGATCCCGACAAACGGCTCGATCTGTTTCTGGACGTCGCGGCACGCGCTGCGGCCCACGCAGAGCGCAGCCCCGGCGATGCCAATGCACACTTTCTGTACGCGTTTGCATTGGGCCGCTACAGCCAGCACATCAGCGTGACCAGGGCACTGGCATTGGGCTTTGGCAGTGACGTGAAGCGGGCGCTGGAAACCGCCTTGGCGCACCAACCCGCACATGTTGAAAGCCATATTGCGCTGGGCGCGTTTCATGCGGAAATCATTGACAAAGTAGGCCCACTGATTGGCAACCTGACCTATGGCGCAAAACGCGAAACCAGCCTGGAACGGTTTGCACACGGTTTGCAATTACAACCCCGTTCGGCTTTGGGTTTGACTGAATATGCGCAAGCCTTGTTGATGCTGGACGGCGATACACGCCGCGCCGAGGCGCGCCAGTTATTTGCCCAGGCAGCGGGACTGGAACCGGTGGACGCGCTGGATTTTTTGGCAATTACAGTGGCGCAGGCTGGTCTGCCAGAGGCAATTTGAACGGGCGAAACGCAGCAAAACGCAATTTTTTCGGCTCGGTTAAAAGCTCTACGTAAGATACGGGTAAAAAGCAATCCGTATTCTCCCGCTTTGATCGGAGCTTCCTATGTCTGAATTTCAATTACTTTTCGACGCCGCCGTGGCCCAATCGCGCGCGCTGACCGAACGCCCCGATAACGCGACCCTGCTAAAAATTTATGGCCTTTACAAACAGGCCACAGCCGGCGACAACCAGGAAAAGAAACCTGCAGCATCGGACCTGGTGGGGCACGCCCAATGGGAGGCGTGGGACGCCTGTCGCGGCCTGGACAGCGACGCCGCCAAGCAGCAATATATCGATTTGATCAAGCAGCTGCCCTGAATTCACCATGTTCCGCTTCCAATCCCGCGCCACCGGCGACCTCATCATGTTGGAGCCCAATGGGCGACACATCCTGCAAATTTTGGGGCGCACTGACAGCGCAGACCAACGCAAAGGCATTTTGTTGCCTGCGGATATGCCTGCAGCCATTGCGGCACTGGAAGCCGCAATCGCAACAGAGGCGGCCCAGCGTGAACGTTTGCGACAAGAAGCCATCGAGCACAACGAGCCCGAACCGCGCTTTGAGGGTGTCAGTCTGCGACAGCGGGCTTTGCCCCTGATTGACATGATCCGGCGTTGCCAGCAGGCCGAGCGCGAAATCGTCTGGGGCGTGTGACCTTGGCGGGCGCTTGGACGCGGGGTGGACCGCCAGCTAAAATGGCAGCCCACTCCCCGGCGCAATGCCCTCTCTACGTTCCATGACCAGCCACAAACCGCCCACCACATTCCGCCGCGCCGCGCCACCAGCTGCGCGCGCGCCCATCCCCCAAGGGCAAAGCAACACGGCGGCCACCGGGCCCAACGGAACGGTGCGCCTGAACAAACGCATGGCCGAACTGGGCATGGCCTCCCGGCGCGAAGCCGATGAATGGATTGCAAAAGGCTGGGTTCGGGTAAACGGCAAAGTGGCAGAAATGGGCATGCAGGTGGCCCCCAACGTGACCATCGCAATCGATGACAAGGCACGCGGCCAGCAGGCCAGCCAAGTGACCATTTTGATCAACAAACCGATTGGCATCGTCAGTGGTCAGGCCGAAGACGGGCACGCCCCCGCCGTGTCGTTGGTGCAAGCCCAAACCCGTTGGGCTGATGACAATGCGCGTTTCTTTTTCCACCCCAGCCAACGCAAAAGTCTGGTGCCGGCCGGTCGGCTGGACATCGACTCCACGGGTTTGCTGGTGCTTACGCAGGATGGGCGGGTGGCGCGCCAGCTGATTGGAGAGGACTCGCAAATTGAGAAGGAATACCTGGTGCGGGTGATCTACACCGGCGCGAATGGCAGCCCCCATGGCAGCGCGAACGCCCCTGGAGAAACAACCCAACTCAGCCGAATTGATGACGACGACCCGATCAGTACCGACGTGCAATCGGTATTCCCTCCAGATCGGCTGGCCTTATTGCGCCACGGGCTCAGTCTTGACGGTCAGGCGCTGAAACCGGCCCAGGTGCAATGGCAAAACCCGGAACAGTTGCGGTTTGTTCTGACCGAAGGAAAGAAACGCCAGATTCGCCGCATGTGCGAATTGGTCGGACTCAAGGTAGTTGGACTGAAACGCGTGCGCATTGGTCGCGTCATGCTGGGCAACTTACCGGTCGGCCAGTGGCGCTACCTGCAGGCCCACGAGAAGTTTTAGTCAATTAACAATCGGCGATCAACCCTTGAAATATGGCCCATCGCCCCCAATTTCGGGCGGTTGTGATTTTTCCTTATTTCGCTTCCGTCTTATTTTTGTTTTAGTTTTTTCGATTTAAAACCACAGACCCTATGAGCAAGCAAACCCTTTCCTTCCAAGCTGAAGTCGCGCAACTGCTGCACCTGGTAACGCACTCCCTGTATTCCAACAAGGAAATTTTCCTGCGCGAGTTGATCTCTAACGCTTCCGATGCCTGCGACAAACTGCGGTTCGAAGCCATTAACAACAGTGGCTTGTACGAAAGCGACCCTGAACTCAAAGTGCAGGTGACGTTGAACAAAGACGCACGCACCCTGACCATCACGGACAATGGCATCGGCCTGTCGCAACAGGAAGCCATCGACAATCTGGGCACCATCGCCAAGAGTGGAACCAAAGACTTCGTCAGCAAGCTCAGCGGCGACCAAAAAGCCGATTCGCAGTTGATCGGCCAATTTGGCGTGGGCTTTTACTCCGGCTTCATCGTGGCCGACAAAATCACCGTGGAATCACGCCGGGCCGGCCTCGGTGCGGCGGAGGGTGTGCGCTGGGTGAGCGACGGCGGCGCCAGCGGTGGCGGCGCATTCGAGGTCGAAACGATTGAACGCGCAGCACGCGGAACCAGCGTCATTTTGCATTTGCGCGAGGACGCCCAGGACTACACCCAGGCTTGGAAGGTCAAGGGCATCATCAGCAAGTATTCCGATCACATCAGCCTGCCGATCCAGATGGAAAAGGAATCGTGGGTCGACGGCGAGTTGCTGGTTCCCGGCGATGAAAATGGCGGCCGTGCGCCCGGCGAAATGAAGAAAACCGGCGAATGGGAAACCGTCAACAAGGCCAACGCGATCTGGAGCCGTCCCAAAAAGGACATCAGCAAAGCGGAATACGACGCTTTCTACCAGCAAATCAGCCACGACTTTGAAGCGCCGCTGGCCCACACGCACAACCGCGTGGAAGGCAGCAGCGAGTACACGCAATTGCTTTACATCCCGTCCAAAGCGCCGACGGACCTGTGGAACCGCGACCGCAAAGGCGGCCTCAAGCTCTATGTGAAGCGCGTTTTCATCATGGACGATGCGGAAGCGCTGTTGCCCAGCTATTTGCGTTTTGTGAAGGGTGTGGTTGACTCCGCCGACCTGCCGCTGAACGTCAGCCGCGAGCTGCTGCAGGAAAGCCGGGACGTGCGGGCCATCCGCGAAGGGTGTACCAAGCGTGTTTTGAGCATGCTGGAGGACCTGGCAAAACACAACGCACTGCCAGCGAGCACCGATGGCGTAAGCGACGTTCTGAGCCCCGAAGAAAAGGCCGAGGCAGACGCACAGCTTGGCAAATACACCGGCTTTTATGCCGAGTTTGGCGCCGTCCTGAAAGAAGGTCTGGGTGAAGACTTTGCCAATCGCGAGCGCCTGTCCAAGTTATTGCGTTACGCCAGCACCCAGAGCGACAGCGCCACGGTTAGCCTGGCCGACTACAAAGCACGCATGAAAGAAGGCCAGGAAGCCATCTATTACATCACCGCCGACACCTTGGCAGCGGCCAAAAACAGCCCACAACTGGAAGTCTTCAAGAAAAAGGGCATCGAAGTTTTATTGATGACCGACCGTGTCGACGAGTGGGCACTGAACTACCTCAACGACTTCGACGGTACGCCGCTGCAAAGTGTGGCCAAGGGTGCGGTCGACCTGGGCACGTTGCAAGACGAAAGCGAAAAGAAGGCCGCCGAGGAAGCCGCTGAAGCCTTCAAGCCTTTGCTTGCCAAACTGAAAGAAGCACTGAAGGACAAAGCCGAAGACGTGCGGGTAACCAGCCGCCTGGTCGACAGCCCAGCATGTCTGGTGGTACAAGACCACGGCATGAGCACGCAACTCGCGCGCATGCTCAAGCAGGCTGGACAGTCGGCTCCTGAGGTGAAGCCGGTGCTGGAAGTCAATGCCGACCATGCGCTGGTAAAAAAACTCGATGGCTCTGTGCACTTCCACGACCTGGCGCACATTCTGTTCGATCAGGCCTTGCTGGCCGAAGGCGGGCTACCCGAGGATCCGGCCGCCTACGTGCGGCGTGTCAACGCACTGCTGGTATAAATTCAGCAGGCTTACAAGGTAGCCAGAATTGGGGTCAGCACGCTGGCCCCCAGCGCCCGGGAACGCGCTGCACTCCATCCAGACACTTGGTCGGGCTGCAGCGCGTTGTCTTTGAAGGGCATTTCCACGGTGAATGCCAAGCAGCTAAATTGCTGGGCCACCCAATTCGTAGCCAAGCTCAGATTGGCACTCCCAGCCGGCGCTAAACCGTAATTGACGGTGTCCTGAAAATCGGGGCAGGCGGTCATCCACTGGCCTTTGAACAGCGACTCCAAATCGGCCACACGCGGCGAATAGGCGGGCACACCTTCGGAACCGGCAACGAATACATAGGGCAAGGTTTCGTCGCCATGAATATCCAGACACAGGTCCACACCGGTTTGCAGCATGCGCTCGCGCACATGCCAGACTTCGGGCGAACGCTCCAGCGAAGGGGACTGCCATTCGCGATTCAAATTGGCGCCAGCGGCATTGGTACGCAAATTCCCCAATACGCCGCCGTCGGGGTTCATGGTCGGCACAATATAAAACACACAGGCTTGCAATAAGGCCCGACTGACCGCATCGGCGCCGTCCAGCAAACGTTCCAGCAGACCGTCGATAAACCAGGCTGCCATGGTTTCACCTGGGTGCTGGCGCGCCATGATCCAGACATTTTTCTTTTCTGCTATGGGCAAGCCCGCACGGGTGTCGGTAATGCGCAGAAGACTGAGATCGCGCCCCTGCACCGTAGATCCAAGCCACTCTGGCGTAACGTGCGGCGATGTGCCTGCCACGCCCAGCAAATCCAGGTGCTGTTCCCAGGAATAGGGTTCGAAATAGGCAAAGTAAATGCGCTGGGCAGTGGGCGTAATGCCGCCGGTTAAGACAGTGCCGTCGAAACTGGTTTCAATACGGAACCAATTCTGCCGGTCATAGCTGGCGCAAATGGCGTAATCTTTCCAACCGCCGGGATAAGCACACTGGCCAGCGTTCAAAAATTTCAGGGTCACGGCCAGGCCAGACGCGCCGTGCAAACAAAAATAAAACCACTGGGCAAAGTCCGCAGCGTTGTCGCTGGGAATACGCAATTGGATATCGCGGGGGTTGGACAGGCTGACGACTTCGATGGCGCCCGCGTCAAAGCCGCTGGAGATGTGCAGTGCATTCATGCCAGGCATTGTAGAAGGGGCGAAGCCCCCGATAATCCGGACATGCAAGCCAAAAACAACATGCCCAGCGCAAGCGCTACCACCGCCCCGACCACCGCCTCCGGTCCGACCACAGCACCTGCCAGCCAAGACAGTGCCTTTGCCAGCCTGGCGGCCTTCGGTCTATCGGAGGCGCTGCAGGCCAATTTGCAGCAACTCGGCTACCTGCAAATGACGCCGATCCAGGCAGCCAGCCTGCCACCCGCGCTGCAAGGGCACGACATCATTGCCCAAGCCGCTACCGGCAGCGGCAAAACGGCGGCCTTTGGACTGCCTTTGCTGCGCCAGCTGAACCCACGGTGGTTTGCCATCCAGGCCCTGGTGCTGTGCCCGACACGCGAACTGGCAGACCAGGTAACCACCGAAATTCGCCGCCTGGCACGGGCTGAAGAAAACATCAAGGTCGTGACCTTGTGCGGCGGCATTGCACTGCGCGGCCAGCGTGCGTCACTGGAGCACGGTGCGCATATTGTGGTGGGCACCCCCGGGCGCATTCTGGACCATCTGGAACGCGGCTACCTGAATCTGGAGAGTTTAAAAACCCTGGTGCTGGACGAAGCCGATCGCATGCTCGATATGGGCTTTTTTGATGACATTGCCCGGGTGCTGGCACAAACCCCGGCCAGCCGGCAAACCCTGCTTTTTTCGGCGACCTATCCCGAAGGCATCGAAAAACTGGCCAACCGCTTTATGCGCACACCACAGCGCATCACAGTGGCCCAGGCGCCTGCTGCCAACACCATTGAACAACGCTTCTATGAGGTCAACCGCGGCAATCGGCTGCAAACCGTGGCCGCCCTGTTGCTGCATTTCCGCCCGGTTAGCACGATCGCGTTTTGCAACACCAAACAGCAATGCCGCGACGTCGTGGCATTTTTACAAGACCAGGGTGTGCACGCGCTGGCCTTGTTTGGCGAGCTGGAACAACGCGAACGCGACCAGGTACTGGCCCAGTTTGCCAACCGCAGCTGCTCCGTCCTGGTGGCCACCGATGTGGCTTCACGCGGCCTGGACATTAATCAGCTGGAAGCAGTGATCAACGTGGACATTACCCCCGACCCCGAGGTCCACGTGCACCGCATTGGTCGCACCGGGCGTGCGGGCGAGTCCGGTCTGGCCCTGAGTCTGGCATCCATGGACGAAATGGGTGCCGTCGGGAAAATTGAGCAATACCAAAAATCCGCTTCGGTGTGGCATCCCGTGGAGGCGCTGCTGCCCAGCAGTCCAGCGCCACTGCTGCCGCCCATGACCACTTTGCAAATACTCGGCGGCCGCAAGGAAAAAATTCGTGCGGGCGATATTCTGGGCGCGCTGACCGGAGTGGAAGGCGGCCCGGGCTTCACTCGGGAACAGATTGGCAAAATTCAGGTGACCGAGTTCTGCACGTTTGTGGGCGTGGTGCGGGACCAGGCGCAACGCGCTTGCGACAAACTGCAAGTGGCGCGCATCAAAGGCAAAACCGTCAAGGCGCGCCTCTTGTGAATCCCGTCACTGCCCCCGTCGCCAAACAAAGAGTGGCTGTCGATGCGGCATTGCCAAACCAGTTTGCATTGCTGCGCCAACGGCGTTTCGCAGCTTATTTCTGGACCCAGTTCCTGGGCGCTGCCAACGACAACTTGTTCAAAATAGGCCTGGTTATCTGGGTCACATACCAGGTTCAGGTGCGTTGGCTGCCATCGGCAATGGCCGGTTTGGCCGTGGCCGCTGTTTTTATTTTGCCGTTCTTGCTGTTCTCGGCCAGCAGTGGCCAGTTGGCCGACCGTTGGCCCAAAGACCAGCTGATGCGGGCGGTTAAAACCCTGGAAATTGGCATCATGGCGCTGGCGTGGCTGGGCTTTGAATGGACCCAGGTTGGCGTTCTGCTGGCATGTATTTTTCTGATGGGCTTGCACTCGACGGTATTTGGCCCGGCCAAATACGCCTATCTGCCCCAGGTGCTGTCCGATGCCGAATTGGCGGGTGGCACCGGCATGGTAGAAATGGGTACGTTCGTGGCCATTTTGCTGGGCCAAATGGCAGGCGGGTTGCTTATTACCGTGCCAGATATCGGGCCACGGTGTGTCGCCATTGCCTGTCTCACCGTGGCAATTGCGGGGCGCATTTGCGCCAGCCATATCGACCCGCTACCGGCGACCGATCCGCAGCTGCACTTCAACTGGAACCCATTCACGGAGACCTGGCGCAATTTACAAAAATCGCGCGGCGACCGCCAGGTTTTTCAGGCGTTGCTGGGTATCAGTTGGATGTGGTTTTTCGGCGCCGTATTCCTGAGCCAATATCCCACCCTGGCGCGCGACCTGCTGCACGGCGACGCGCACGTGGCATCGCTGGTGCTGGTGGTGTTTTCGATCGGATTGGGGCTGGGGTCTTTGCTGTGTGAAATCCTCAACCGGCGCCACATGGAAATTGGGCTGGTACCGCTGGGTGCCCTGGGTATGACCGTGTTTTGTCTCGATCTCTACCCGGCCCTGAATCACATTGCAGCGCTGCCCACGGTGGCAACCGGTACACGTGCCGACAATATGCTCAATATCGGGCAATTTCTGACCCAGCCAGCCAACTGGCGGGTGCTGATCGACATGGGCCTGGTCAGCCTGTTCACCGGGCTTTTCAGTGTGCCGCTCTACACCCTGATTCAACTGCGCAGCCCGGCCACGCACCGCTCCCGGGTGGTTGCCGCCAACAATATTCTCAACGCGCTGTTCATGATTGCCAGTTCCGTTATCGGCGGGGCCTTGCTGGGAGCGGGTATCGGACTGGGCCGTTTCATCTGGCTCACGGGCATCGCCAATGCATTGTTTACGGCAGCACTTTTTGTGCGACAACCCGCCTATTTGGCGCGTTGCATGGCCTGGCTGCTGTGCCGACTGGGCGGCACCCTGCAGGCGACGGAAGCCGATCGCACCGCAATTGCCGAAGCGGATGCGCTGCACTGCACGCGATTGAGTGCTTTGGACGCCGCGCGCCTGACCGCCTTGACGGCACGCAGCCTCTGTATTGTAAAAATCGAGCCCGGGCCCGCTCAAGACACCCCGGCAAGCGGGGTTGATCGCGCCTTTTCTTGGCTTTTCTGGCGCCTTGCCGGTGCCATGGTCCATTCCAGCCACAGCGAGGATACACAAGGCGTGGGCCCCTTGTGCGCAGAAGGCCACTTACTGTGCCTGATCGGTGCGGCCCCGATGCCAGACGCGCTCGCAAAATGGCAAGCAACGCGAGAAAACAGCAATCGGTATTACCAAATCGAGATCCAAACCGGCACCCCTTCCAAGACCATTTCAGGCGCAAACACGGTCAGCCGCAGTGCAAAAATTACCCGCGTGTCAGGTTTTTTCTGACACGCGGCGCAGCAGCGCACCGACAGCCAGCGAACCGGCGTGGGGCTACATTTCTCTCACGCGCTGCCAATGTGCAGTGTTTGATTAACCGGAGAAGCCCCATGAACGATACCGCCCACGCCCTGAATCCCTTCAGCCTGATGATGGAGCCTGAAGTGGTGCTGCAAACCATGGAACGCTCGCAACAGCTGCGCGGCCTGCGCCGCCGCACACTGCGTCCACTCGACAAGCCATTGATCCCATACACCAAAGAAGCTTTAGCAGCACGTGCAGCCTTTGACGCAGCGATTGAAGCAGAAGACTTCGAAGCCAACGCCAACAGCTATCTGCTCAACTGATCGCGCGGTCTCGGCGCCGCACCACGGAGCAACGTGCGCTGGCGCACGCAAATACACAAAATACATGCACCTCCTTACACTCTTGCGACGTCCCCGCAGTGGGAATGTGGTGGAGGACTGTCGGTGTTGGAAAGTTATATCATTTGGGAGCCTCGGGGCGTCTGTTTTACCCAAACAGGGGCGCTTTATACCAGCGTCTTGTTGGACGCCCTGATTCGAATCGGTGCCCATCCGCATTTCGATCGCTTCCGTTACGTGATCGCGGACCTGACAGCGTGTCCGCCACTGACCCGTTGCCGCGACACACTGGACCCCATCATGGCGCAAATGATTGGCGCTTATTACAGCAACCCACGCATCGCTGTCCATGTGGCAAGCAGCGACCCATTGGTGCTTCGCCTTGCCCGCATCCTCCAACGCAATGTACTCTGGGAACTTCACACGGTCAGTGCGCTCAACGAGGCCCGGCAAAGCGTCGCCCGGATCGCCTGCTAGGGCCGGAATCAGACAGCGCCGTGCCGCCCGCCTACCGCGCGATAACACGAGCAGGCCGCAGCACGCAGACCCATGCCGTCAACAATGTCAATCGCGCCACGGCTGTAGTCGATCAAATTCTTGCCTTTAAGCGAATAGGCGGCATTGGTTACGCCAACACGGCGCACACCCAAAAGATTGCCCATGGTTTCATGGGTCATATGGAAATGATCGGACGATAGGCGGTCCCGCGTCATGAGCAACCAACGCGCGAGGCGGGCCTCTATCACATGGAATTGGTTGCAAGCGGCGGTCTCGGAAATCTGTGTCTTCAGCGTATAGACAAATTGCAATGTGACGGTGCGCACGGCTTCCGATTGCCGAAATGCCGCAACAAATGCATCGGCCGGTGCACGGTGGGCCTGTCCAGAGCAAAGTACCGTGGCACGTGTCGTAGACACCGGAGCGCCCATAACAGTGCAAGTGCCTATCATGCCTTCACGTCCCACCAGACCGACGGCAAAAATCTCGGTTTCATCCACCGGCATCAACAAGGAAACCAGTGCATCGTCTATGAAATAGATCCACTCAACGGGCTGACCGGCTTCGCACAACACGTCACCAACAAGCAAATTGACAGGTTCTAACAAACTGGACAGTTGCAAATATTCGGCACGGGGCAAGGCCGAAAGTAGCTTGTTTGCTACGGGGAATAGGCTCGGGAGCATTCAGTATTTCAATCAGTTTCAGGTGTCGCGTACATGCAGCAGGGTGCATTACCCAAGACCCTGAGCAGTGGCCAATAGCGGAGGCTAAGGCAGAACAGAGGGTTTGTGCGTATGTGTATGCAGCCGCACAAAATATGCGTACTACGCGAATTAACAGAATCGGCACCGTTGGCAATTGCCGAACTGGCCGCGGTGGTTTACTGGTTGCGAATGCATTGCACCAGCACCTTTAGCACGGTGGCTTGTCCGCACATTGTGCGCCGATGGCGCTAAATAGGTACTGATGATTTACAGGATAGATGTAAACAATTGATCCTTTGCATCAGGCAATGTGCACACTGACGCGCAGCAGCCGCGAATACCGCGGGTTAACCCGCAATAGCCAGAACCAAAATAGGCGGCTATTTAGATACACTGCGGGGCACCTTGGTTCACTGTAAGAAAAGCGATATTCGCATGCAAACACCTCCAAATACCCCCGCTTATGCTGGTGATATCAGTCCGGCAGAAGCCTACGCGTGGTTCCATGCAGGCGAAGCCGTGCTGATTGACGTCCGCACCGATGCCGAGCGCGAGTGGGTTGGCTATGTCCCGGGGGCAATTGCGATCGCCTGGAAACAATGGCCCGGTATGGCCCTGAACACCGCCTTTGACAGCGCACTACAGAGTGCAGTGCCGCATGGAAAAAAAGCCGTATTTCTGTGCCGCAGCGGTGTGCGCTCGGTCGCCGCCGCCGAACGGGCAACGGCACTGGGATTGGAGGCCTACAACATACTCGAGGGTTTTGAAGGAAATCCCGACGCACAAGGACAACGTGGCCGCACCGGCGGCTGGCGGCTGGCGGGCCTGCCTTGGCGCCAAAATTAAACCATGGCATTCCTCGCACTGGACATCGGCAATACGCGGCTGAAATGGGCGTTGTACGCATCGGCAGAGCCGAATGCCACCCTGCTTAACCACGGTGCCGAATTTTTGGAAAACATTGACAAGCTGGCCGATGGGGGCTGGAGTCAAATCGGGGCGCCGAGTCGGGTATTGGGCTGTATCGTGGCCGCCGACGCCGTGCGGCGCCGTGTCGAAGAGCAAATGGAAGCCTGGGAGGTAAACCCCCAGTGGGTTGTCTCCAGCGAGGCCGAAGCCGGGCTGACCAACGGCTACGACCACCCTACACGCCTGGGTGCGGATCGGTGGGTGGCCATGATCGGCGCGTACCAGCGCATGCTGTCGCACGGCACGGCACGCCCCATGATTGTGGTAATGGTGGGAACTGCAGTCACGGTAGAAGCCGTCGACGCGAGCGGCAAATTTTTGGGCGGGCTGATCTTGCCCGGGCACGGCATCATGCTCCGCGCACTGGAATCGGGCACGGCCGGTTTGCATGTGCCAACGGGCGAAGTCCGGCCCTTCCCCACCAACACCAGCGATGCGCTAACCAGCGGTGGCACATATGCCATCGCCGGGGCGGTTGAATGCATGGTGCAGCATTTGCGTGCGCACACCGGACAGGAGCCGCTGTGCTACATGACCGGCGGCGCAGGCTGGAAAATGGCGCCCAGCATGACACGTCCGTTTGAATTGGTAGACAACCTGATTTTCGACGGCCTGCTGTACATCGCCCAACAACGATTGAAGGGAATCTGAAGCCTCAGTCCGGCTGGAGCCAGGCTTCCACCAAACGCACCCAATAGCTGGCGCCGAGTGGAATCAGGTCGTCATTGAAATCGTAGCTGGCGTTGTGCAACATGCATGGCCCGCCGCCGTGACCAACGGCGCGGTGGTCACCGTCGCCATTCGCTATGAATACATAGCACCCTGGGCGTTCGAGCAGCATGTAGGAAAAGTCTTCGGCCCCCATGGTGGGCTCCTGCACGCTGACGCGCTCTGGACCCACCAGGTCAATCATCACCTGGCGTGCGAAAGCAGACTCCTTGGGCGCGTTAATGGTTGGCGGATAACTCCGCACAAACTCGAATTCGCAAGCCATGTCATATGCGGCCACGGTGTGCTCGGCCACTGTGCGCATGCGCTGCTCTACCGTGTCCAGCACCTCCAGCGAGAAGGTGCGCACAGTACCCTGCAAACAAACCCGGTCGGGAATCACATTGGTGGCTTCACCGGCGTCAATCATGGTGACGGAAATCACGGCTGCATCGATTGGTTTGACATTGCGCGACACAATGGTTTGAAACGCTTGCACCATCTGACAGGCCACGGGAACGGGGTCCAGCCCAAGATGCGGCATGGCGGCATGCGCGCCTTTGCCCCGTATGGTAATTTTGAATTCATTGCTGGACGCCATCACGGGGCCGGGCGAAACGGCAAAATGCCCGTTGGGCATGCCAGGCCAGTTGTGCATACCGAATACGGCGTCCATTGGGTAGTCGCGGAACAGGCCATCGCGAATCATTTCACGGGCGCCGCCACCGCCTTCTTCCGCCGGCTGAAAAATCAGGTAAACCGTGCCATCGAAATGGCGCTCGTTTGCCATATACCGGGCTGCTGCCAACAGCATCGCGGTATGGCCATCGTGGCCACAAGCATGCATGCGCCCCGCATGCTGGCTGGTATGCGCAAAAGTGTTTTTCTCCTGCATTGGCAGGGCGTCCATATCGGCCCGCAAGCCGATCGCGCGGTTGCTGCTGCCGGCCTTCAGAACACCGACCACGCCGGTGCGACCCAAGCCTCGAATGACGGGAATGCCCCAGCCAGCCAGGGCGTCGGCAACACGCTGCGCGGTCCGGACTTCTTCAAAACTGAGTTCCGGATGGGCATGGATATCGCGCCGCAAGGCGGCCAGTTCCGGGGCGGCAGCAACAATCGGGGCGATCAGATTCATGCGCAATATTATGACGCCACATAGCGCTACCATAGCGCCATGATGGTTACCACCCAACCCACAAATTCGCTGCCTGTTTCGCCCGTACCTGACGCCACCGTGCGCGGTGCCTGCCCACACGACTGCCCGGACACCTGCGCGCTGCTGACCACGGTAAAAGATGGCATTGCCATCAAGGTACAAGGCAATCCAGACCATCCCGCCACCGGTGGCGTGCTGTGCACCAAAGTGTCGCGCTACACCGAACGCACCTACCACCCGGACCGCTTGTTAACGCCCCTGCGGCGCGTTGGAGCCAAGGGCAGCGGTCGGTTTGAAACCGTGGACTGGGACACCGCCCTGAACGATATAGCCGCGCGGCTGTCCGCCATTGCGAAACGCAACCCTGAGGCTATTTTGCCGTACAGCTACGCTGGAACAATGGGGCGGGTCCAGGGTGAATCCATGGCTGCGCGCTTTTTTCACCAAATCGGGGCTTCGCTGCTGGACCGAACCATTTGCGCGTCCGCGGGTGCTACGGCATTGGATTACACCCTCGGTGCCAAGGTCGGCATGCGGGTTGAAGCGTTCGCACAGTCGCGCCTGATTTTGATCTGGGGCAGCAATTCAATTGCCAGCAATTTGCATTTCTGGCGCCACGTGCAAACGGCCAAACGCGACGGTGCCAAAATTATCTGTATTGACCCACGCAAAAGTGAAACAGCGGAAAAATGCCATCAGCATATTGCCCTGCTGCCAGGCACCGACGCAGCGCTGGCGCTGGGCTTGATGCACCAGCTGATTACCCACGACTGGCTGGATGCCGACTACATTGCCCAATACACGCTGGGCTGGGACGCGCTCCGGGCGCGCGCCCTTGAATGGCCGCCCGAACGTGCGGCAGCAGTCTGCGGTATCGAACCGCAGGCAATTGAAGACCTGGCGCGTGACTACGCGCAGGCCGGTGCGGGTGCCGCCATTCGCCTCAACTACGGCATGCAACGGGTACGTGGGGGCGGCAACAGCGTGCGGGCCATTGCCTGCCTGCCAGCCCTGACCGGTGCGTGGCGGGGTGCCTCGGGCGGTCTGCTGCTGTCGTCGTCCGGCAGCTTCCCCATCAAAAAGGCGGCGCTGGAACGCCCGGACCTGCTCGCAGGACGCCTGCCCCGCACCATCAATATGAGCACCATAGGCGATGATTTGCTGCGCCCTGCCAGCACAGAATTTGGTCCGGCGATCGAGGCCCTGGTGGTTTACAACAGCAACCCGGTGGCGGTAGCACCGGAATCGGGCAAGGTTGTCCAGGGTTTTGCCCGCGAAGACCTGTTTACCGTTGTGCTGGAGCATTTCCAGACCGACACCGCCGACTACGCAGACTATATTTTGCCGGCCACCACGCAGTTGGAGCATTGGGATATTCACACCAGCTATGGCCACACCGACGTACTGCTCAATCGGCCGGCCATCGCGCCCTTGGGCCAGGCGCGCCCCAACACAGCCATTTTCCGTGCGTTGGCACAGCGCATGGGCCTGCAACATCCGTGCTTTGCCGACACCGACCTCGACATTGCCCGCCAGGCCTTCGGTGATGCGGTCGATTTTGACGCCTTATTGGAAAAAGGCTTTGTCAGCATGCCCGTACCGGATGCCGTGTTTGCCCACGGTGGCTTTCCAACACCGTCCGGGAAGTGCGAGTTTCACAGCGCCCGACTGGCGGCCCAAGGCGCAGACGGATTGCCCGATTACGTGCCCAACTTCGAGCCACCCTGCCCGGCGGCACGCTATCCATTGGCCATGATTTCACCGCCCGCGCGCAACTTCCTGAACAGCAGTTTTGTGAATGTGGAGAGTCTGCGCCGACTGGAACTGCAACCCTTGGTCGAGCTCCACGCCGATGATGCCGCCGCGCGGGGCATTCGCGATGGCGACACGGTGCGCGTCTTCAACGACCGGGGCAGCTACCGCTGCATTGCCCGCTTAAACCAGCGTGCGCGCCCAGGCGTGGTGGTCGGCTTGGGCGTGTGGTGGCGCAAGCTGGGACTGGATGGCACCAATGTCAACCAACTCACCAGCCAAGCCATTACCGATATGGGCAAGGCGCCCACGTTTTACGACTGCGCGGTGCAGGTCGCAGCCATTTAGATCAGGCCGATATCTTTGGGCGCCACACCCGGGAACACGCTGTCAATTTGCGCAGCGGAAAGCCCGAACTGGCGCTGAAAAACACCACCCAAAACAGCCCTGTATTCGTTGAGCACCGGAAAATCACGGTCCTGGAACAAGGTGGCACGCTCTACTTTTTGCTGTACGCCAAGCACCTGACCGCCCTGCACACCGCCACCCAAAACCCAATACGCGCTACCGTGGCCGTGATCGGTCCCACGGTTGCCGTTCTGGCGGAATGTGCGGCCGAATTCACTCACCACAAGCACCGTAGTTTGCTTCCAGGCCGGTCCCATTTCCTGCGCATAGGCAGCCAGGCCCTGGCCCAGTTCGTCCAGGCGGTTCGCCAAATAACCGGTGGCACCGCCTTGTCCAACGTGGGTGTCCCAGCCGCCGACGTCGACGAACCCCAGGTTGTAGCTGTCCCGCATGAGCTTGGCAATGCGGAGGGCCTCCAGCTCAAACCCTTTGGCGCTGACGGCGTTGCGGCTGGCCCCGTCCATTTCGGCCGACAGTTCGCGCATTACCTCGCTGCGCACCGCAAAGCCTTCCTGTACCGCGGATGCCAGCGGCGTGGCCTGGTACATGCGGGCAATGATGTCGCTTTGGCGTGCGTCCACCGAGGGTTTGCCAATCGATTTCAGGCCGGTATTGGGTACCTTCACTGCACCTTGAAAAATACTCGGAATCTGGTCGGTAAAGGCCATCGCATTGCCGCCTTTGACGACCGCAGCCAGGCGGTTCATAAAACCCGAATTGAAATTGCGCTGCCCCTCCAGCGGTTGCCCCAGTTCGATGCTGTCCTGGGTTTCAAAATGGCTGCGGGTCAGATCGTGCGTGCCCGCAAATGGCACAAACGCCGCTTCGCCATTCTTGTACAACGGGTAAATTGTGTCGCGCAGAGCGGGGTGCAAACCCCAGTCGGCATTCAAAGGCAGTGCGGAAGTCAGATCTGCGGAGGGCCGGGCAATGGCAATATCCGGCCGGGATTCGTAATAAAAACTGCTGCTGACCGGCACCAGCAAACTGGCAGCATCGTAGCCACCACGCAAGAACACCAGCAAAAATCGACTTCCCAGCGTATTCGCCGCATGCAACTGGGTATGCCCACCCAACCAGGGCAAAACCAGGGATGGGGCGAGCGCAGCGCTCAAAAATTGACGTCGCAACATCGTTTTGTCTCCTTCCAATTCCCCGCACCGGGGGTCAACGGACCATCATCTCAGGGGACGCTAACAGGAATGTGTTCCATTCCTGTGGCGAATTCGCCTGGTCCAGGGCTTGCAAAGTGGCCGGACTCAGGGTGCGCGCCATACCTTGGTGATACAAAGGGTTGGCAAGTTGCGGAAAGGCAGGTCGCTCCACTGGCTGCGGGCCCTCGGTTTTAAACAAGCCAGCACTACCCGACCCAATCGCCTTGGCAATTTCAAAGCGCGTAGCCATTTGACCCGGACTGCTCCAGGCACTGCTTTGCAGTGGGTAGCCATCGGGGGTCAGCCGACCATACAAAGGCTCGCCCATGCGATTGAGCCAGTAAATCATGGGGCCGACATTCAAAACCACCTTCTGGTCGTAGGCCAGGCGCACCGCGGACACCACGTAACGCACCGGGTCTTTGAATTGTTGTGCAGGCGCATGCGCGAAAACCGGGGCGTTGAACAGCACGGCCAGGACGTCTGCAATTTGGCCCTGACTGCTTTGGTAGGCTCCAACCATTTGTTGCACCAGCTCTGGAGGCGGCGCATCGGCCAACCAAAAGCGGGCCAGTTTGGTACAAATAAATCGTGCGGTAGCGGGATGGCTGGCAAGGCGATCCAGCGCCTCTTGGACTTCATCCAAGCCCTTGCCCTTGATGGGCTGGCCCAGCAAGGTCTTGGCGCCAAAGTCGTGGCGTTGGGGATTGAATTCGGCCAAGCCTTGGCGCACGTAATAACCCGCCAGGTTCTTGCCCATGCCCGGCTTGTTGTTTCCCTGGTTAACCCCCAGACCGGTCAGTATGTGGGCAAGTTGCTGCACATCGGTCTGCGAGTACCCGCCGTCTACGCCCAGCGTGTGCAACTCCATCAGTTCGCGGGCAAAGTTTTCATTAATATGCCCATCGGCGTTCTGGTCGTTGTCAAGGTATCGCAGCATGGCCGGGTGCATCACGATGGCCCCCAAAAGGTCGCGAAAACGACCCAGAACATGTGGCCGAATCGCACGCGCCTCGTAATCGCCCAACATGGCGCGCACATTGTGTTTGCCTTGGTGCACGCTGAAGTGATTGAACCAGAACCAGGTCATTTCCTCCTGCACCTGGTTGGGCGAATAGACCGCACGCAGCAAACTCGCGGTAGCCGCCTCACGTTGCAAATCGTTCAGGGCTTGCTGATAGGCTTTTTGTGCAGCCTTTTTGGCATCGTCGTCGCGCAATGCGTCGGCGTCTTTGCGTTGCTGCTCGAGGTCCTGTATCAGATCCGTCAAGGGGCGGCGGATACCGCTCAAACGATCAATCTGCGCCTGGGCCTCGGGCGGCAAGCTGTCCGGCCCGGGATGCAGTTGCGCTTGAATATAAGCGGCACGCCCTTGCTTCATGAACTGTGCCATGGAACTGCTGCTGGCCCCCCAAGTCAGGCGGTTGAGGGCCGTGTAATCCGCCGTCAATGCAGCATCCGACGCAGCCGGCAACGACACCACGGCACGCACTGGCGCCACCGGCACCGAAGCGGCACTGGAACGCACATTGCCGGGGCCCGCACAACCGGCACTCAGCACGGCGGCAGTGGACGCCAGGGCCAACCGGAAAATCAGTGTCAGGGGCTTGGGTACTGCATCCATTGCTATTCCTTCATGGCGATGGCTGGCGCCACCATTGGGTCTGCCATTGACACCGGTTCGGAGGCAAACGCCGCCGCCGCGATGTCCAGCGCACGCAGGCGGCGAACCGGATCAAAGATGTCACAGACCAACATCAATTCGTCGGCCTGCGTGCGGTCTGCAATTTCGCGCAAGCGCCGGGCAACCGTGTCCGGTCCACCGATAACCGCCAAGCCTAAAAACTGCTGAATCGCAGCTTGCTCATCGGCCGGGCGGCTTTCAAGAAAACCGGCCACAGGCGGCTGCAGCGGACGCCGGTCGCCACGCACAATGCCGGACACACGCTGATAAATACTGGTCGCCAGAAAGGCCGCTTCGGCATCGCTCTCGGCGGCCACCAAAGGCACGCCTACCACTACACGGGGGCGTGCGCTCTGGGCCGATGACACAAAGCCTGCGCGGTACAAATCCAGGGCATGAAACAACTGCCGTGGTGCGAAATGCGATGCAAAAGCATAAGGCAGTCCACGCGCAGCGGCCAATTGGGCGGAAAAAGTGCTGGACCCCAGCAACCAGATCGGCACATGGCTGTCCACACCCGGAATCGCAACCACCCGCTGCCCCGGTTGGCGCGGCCCCAGCAGACGCTGCAATTCAGCTACGTCGCGCGGAAAGTCTTCTTCGGTTTCGGGCCGATCACGGCGCAAAGCGCGCATCGTCAGGGGGTCGGTTCCTGGGGCCCGTCCCAGGCCCAAATCGATGCGCCCCGGATACAAGGCATGGAGCGTACCGAACGCTTCGGCGACCACCAGTGGGGCATGATTGGGCAACATGATGCCACCCGACCCAACCCGTATACGCGCGGTACCGGCGGCAATGTGCCCAACCAGAACCGCCGTTGCCGAACAAGCCAGGCCCGGCATATTGTGGTGCTCGGCCAGCCAAACCCGGGAAAATCCGAGTGCCTCTACATGGCGCGCGGCCTGCAGCGCCTGGGCAATTGCCTGCCCCGGGGTACTGCCCTCGCGCAATGGGACCAAGTCAAGCAGGGCAAGTTGGGGGGCTGGAGTAGACATCAGAAATTCTCGGTATCGACTTCTGCCGTGCCCACGGCGTTGTAGCGGGCACCAACTACATTTCCGTGGTGAATCAGGCTTTCCAAGCGCACCATATCGGCCGCCGAGAGGCGTACGCCCAAGGCGCCCAAATCGTCCTGCAAATGGTCCACACGGGTGGTGCCCGGAATGGGAATGATGTGGGGCGCCTTGTGCAATAGCCACGCCAGCGCCAGCTGCGAAGGCGTGCAGCCAAGGTCCTGCGCGAGGCTGCGGTAAGCGCCCAACAACTGCACATTGGAGGCATAGGCCTCCGGCGCAAAACGTGGCATGGCACGGCGAATGTCTTTGGCGTCCAAAGTCGCTACATCAGGCAAGGCGTCACACAAAAAACCGCGCCCGACCGGACTGAAGGCGACAAAAGCGATTCCCAGATCGGCGCAGGCCTGTAAAACAGCGATTTCAGGGTTGCGCGTCCACAAGGAATATTCCGTCTGCAGCGCGGCAATCGGGTGCACCGCGTGTGCCCGGCGCAGGGTATCCGCCCCGACTTCGGACAGGCCAATGCTGCGAATTTTTCCCGCTTGCACCAAATCGGCCAAGGCCCCCACACTGTCTTCAATCGGGACTTTTTTATCCCAGCGATGCAAGTAATACAAATCAATCACGTCGGTATTCAAACGCCGCAAGCTGTCCTCGCACTGCTGGCGCAAGGTGCTGGGGCGGCCGTCAATCACGCGCACCAGTTTGCCGTCACCATTGACATCAGCCCCACCCATGCCACATTTGCTGGCCAGAACGAATTGATCGCGATAGGGCTTCATATAGCGGCCCAACAAACTTTCATTGGCGCCAAAGCCATACAACGTGGCCGTATCAAAGAGGTTCACACCGGCCTCCAGCGCAGTCATCAGGACCCGCTGACCTTGTTCCGGAGAAACCGGCACGCCATAGGCGTGGCTCAAATTCATGCAGCCCAGCCCAATGGCTCTGACCTGAAAAGGCCCCAGGGGACGCACTTGACTTACCGGCGAAGCCGACGTTACCGAACTGACTAACGACATTCCCTTATTCCCTCCATATATCTCAAGGCGCTGGAACCAGCGCAGAATTCACCAATAACTCCTGTGGCAAAGCCAGTACACGCTGCGCAACCATGTCCAGTGCAGGACGGGTATTGCCTTGCTTGTCAGACCATACGCGCGGCGACAGACTGCCGGCAAGCGACACCGGATCACCATCTTGCAGTGCCATGAGGGCAGTACAGACGTCGGCGCTGAACGCGATGACATTCACCCAAACAGTCTCCCCCTCGGTGCTGAGCACGCGCACGCGCGCCACCACAAACGGGCTGTCGCCCTTGCCCTTGCGTGCCTCCGGCACGCCCGCCACTTTGCCAGCAATCAGGCCTTCAATCATCCCAAGCTCCCAAACACCTGCGCGCCGACCTGGCCATTAATCAGACCATCCGATTAACCCTGCCGACGTCCCAGACTATGCTACTCCGATATAAAACGTTCTCAATGTGCATATCGCTGACACCCTTGACCCCGCGCATGGAAATTCTGGCGAATTCGGCATAAATTCGAAAAATGACGCCAGACAGAATCGATGGCACATTTGCGATACCATCAAAGGTTAACGTTTTGTGACCAGACAGCCCCCTATTTGGCTGGCCGCGGGGAGTCTGGCGTCCAATTTTTGAGATTGAAATGAAAAGACTCGACGACTTCCGCCTGCGTTTTGGCAAGCAGGGCACTCAGGAATTGGTGCCCATCATGATTGGCGGGATGGGTGTGGACATCTCCACGGCCGAGCTCGCCTTGGAGGCCGCGCGTTTGGGCGGCATTGGTCACATTTCCGATGCCATGGTGCAAGACGTCTCCGACCGCCGCTTTGACACCACGTTTGTCAAAGAAAAAACCAAGCTCTACAAACACAATATCGACAACAGCGACAAGAGCGTGGTCCAGTTTGATCTGGGCCGGCTGGCCGAAGCCACGCGACTGCATGTGGGCAAAACCATGGCAGAAAAGCGCGGAAGCGGCATGATTTTCATCAATTGCATGGAAAAGCTGACCATGAACGGTCCGCGTGAGACTTTGCAAGTGCGCCTGAACTCGGCACTTGATGCAGGCATTGATGGCATTACGCTAAGCGCTGGTCTGCATCTGGGCTCTTTTGCCCTCATGGCCGACCATCCGCGTTTCCGCGAAGCCAAGCTGGGCATTATTGTGTCGTCGGTGCGTGCCTTGCAGCTGTTCTTGCGCAAAACATCGCGCTTGAACCGCCTGCCCGACTACATCATCGCAGAAGGCCCCCTGGCCGGAGGCCACCTCGGCTTTGGACTGGATTGGGCCAACTTCGACCTGGCAACCATCATTCAGGAAATCAGGCAATTCCTGGTGGCCGAAGAACTGGACATTCCTTTGGTCGCAGCAGGCGGCATTTTCACCGGCTCGGACGCAGTTCGCTTTCTGGAAAATGGCGCTGCTGCAGTGCAAGTGGCAACCCGCTTTACCGTGGCCAAGGAATGCGGTCTGCCATCCAAGGTGAAACAGGAGTATTTCCGCGCCAGCGAAGAAGAGATTGTGGTGAACACCATTTCTCCCACCGGCTACCCGATGCGCATGCTGCAGAGCACGCCGGCGATTGGTGCGGGAATCCGCCCCAACTGCGAAGCCTATGGGTATTTGCTGGACGGCGCGGGCAGCTGCTCTTACATCACCGCGTACAACGAGCAAATTGCCCTGCACCCAGACGGAAAGAATATTTCTGTGATGGACAAAACCTGCTTGTGCACACACATGCGCAACTACAACTGCTGGACCTGCGGCAGCACCACGTACCGACTCAAAGACACCACCCACCGACTGCCCGATGGCAGCTATATGGAATTGTCTGCCGAACACATTTTCCGTGACTACCAGTTCAGTGTGAACGACGAAATCAGCCTGCCGCCCCCACCTGCGGCCGACTGATCCAAATATCAGGGCTTCGCTCGCGGCGCCCTGCCCAAGACCAGCATCTCTTCGAGATCCTGGTCTTTTTTTGCCCAGATTTCGTCAATCCATCGGGCAAATGCTTTGCGCAGTGCACGATCTTGCTCGTAATCTCCTTGGCGCAGTTCCGGTGGAATATCCAACAGACGAATACGCACCACCACGCAACGAACCCGTCCGCACAGGTAATCCCAGAACGTCGGAATGCCGTCCGGATAGGCAATACTGACATCCACCAAGGCTTGGAATTGTGAACCCATGGCCTCTAGCGCCATGGCAATGGCCCCGGTTTTGGGCTTCAGCAAATGGCGATAAGGCGACGCTTGGGTGGCGTGCTTTTGTGCGGTGAAACGGGTCCCCTCGGCAAAGTTCATCACCGAAGTCGGTACATGGGCAAATTTAGCGCATGACCGGCGGGCACTCTCGCGATCCTGATTGCGCAACGCCGGATTCTTGCGCAATGCGTCACGCGAATGTCGCTTCATGAATGGAAAATCCAGAGCCCACCAAGCCAGGCCGATAACCGGCACGTAAATAAGCTCTTGCTTCAAGAAAAACTTCAACAAAGGGATTCGCCGATTGAGTGTGTTTTGCAACACAAAAATGTCCACCCAAGATTGGTGATTGCAGTTCACCAAATACCAGTTGTTGTACCGTAATTCTTCAGCGCCCTCTACCAACATGGTGGTTGGCGTAGACCAGCCCAACCAAACACTATTACAAGCAACCCATAAAGTGGCGAATTGATTGATCACCGGGTCCAGTACCCGGCGACCCAGCCGGGCGGGAACCATCCATTTGATTAACGATGCCAAAAACAGCAAGCCACACCACAACAGTGTGTTAACCGTTACGATGACCATCGAAATAACCCCCCTGACCGGGGGTGGTAAAAAACGCAGCATGTACATAACCTATGAAAATCCGTTGCGTAGCATCGTTGGCGCTAGCAAGCCGCCAAAATGCCCAAAAGTACGCGCATCTTACCTATGCCCAGGGCTGCTCTGGGCAGCCATCCAGAGGTAAACTGCGCCATGCAGTTGAAGAATGGGTCATTGCTGTCAAAATTCACGTCGTTTCTCAAGGAAATGGGGACTGGCCACGAGACGCCGGACTCCGCGCTGGAACACGCCCCTCAGCCTGGGTCCGCCCACGCTTTGCGAGAAGCGCCCACGTCCAGCCGCAAACACCAAGACGATGCCATTCGGTCGCGTGAATTTACCCAACTCAGGGCACTGATTCAAGAGCGGCGCAATCAGAGTGCCCGCACGGCACCTGCGGTACCGCGCTTGTCCAACAGCGTTACACCCTCCGCTTTCGAAAAGCGCACCGAGACCGTAGCAGACGCCGCCGATGAAAGCGCCCCGCCGCAGTTGGAACAATGGTGGGGCACGCCGCCTGGCGACACTCCGGCCCCCAATGTCCCACTGTCGCTTAGCGAAGGAAACGGCGAAGGGAAACTGGAAGGGGCCACCAATCTATCCGATCTGTCGGCTTTGGCGCCCGCAAGCCCACCTGCTGGTAGTTCGGAAGGCGACTTCGACCTCGACTTCACCGCCTTGCTTTCGGATAACAGCCCCACGCCGGGGCCCGCGGAAGAGCTTGGTGACGTCCGTTTGCGCCAGGCTGCCACGTGTTTTTCCGAAGGTGATTTCAATGGCGCGGAAGACCACATCATGGCGGCCTTGGCAACGCCCAATTTGAATCCCGAAGCAGTCGAAATGCTGAGTTTTTCGCTATTCGATATTTACCGGGCAACCGGTCAAAAGGACCACTTTGAAGCAGCGGCACTCGACTATGCGGAAAGAAATGGCCGCTCGCCGGCCGAATGGTATGCATTGCCTGCGCTGCTGGCGGCCCTTGACCAACCGGCAAACTCCGACAGCCCCCCGCTCGCCCAAGACAAGGGCAAAAGCCCCCATGGCCAGGCCGTCTGGACGTGCCCAGCCCAACTCGACGCCGATGCCTTGCGTGGTTTCAACGGCAGCCCGGCGAAACCCGATATGCCGCAAACCATTGCGTGGTCTGGTCTGCAACGCATTGCAATCAGCGCGGCGCCGGTACTGTCCAGCTGGATTCGCTACTGCTGCAAAGCACCTTTGACGCTGCATTGGAGTGGAACCGAAACCCTGCTGGCTGCAATTGCCGCCCACACCCACGGCGCGGCGGAACGCGAGGACGCCATCTGGTGGCAAATGCACATGGACCTGCTGTGCATTCTCCAACGCCCGGACGATTTTGAGACACTGGCACTCGATTATTGTGTGGCGTTTGAAGTGTCCCCGCCCTCGTGGGAGAACTCACCCAGTCTGCTGTCGGGCCAAACTCCACCCCCTGCCACCTCGACTGCGGTGTCAATAAACGGCACAGAACCGCTCGCAAAAGACGCCATCCACCGGGCCCTCAGCGGTGCGCTGATCGGCGCCAACGATCCTGGAATCAAAGCGCTTTTTGCAGCCAATGCCGGAATTCCATTCGTGTCGGTGTCGTGCGCGTTGCTGCTGCGCGTCGATACGCAAGCCATGGAAGCGCTCCTGCAATGGGCGCGTGCCATGCAAACCCAGGGCACCCGTGTTTCTTTCACCCAAGTGCCGCGCTTGGTCTTGGTCAGCATGTTGATGCACGGATTGGATGACTACGCGACGTTGGCGACGCGGGCAAATTAGCGGGCGCATGGTCGGCCCGGCTATTATGGGAACCCACACAACAGAGGAGCGCCAATTGCACCCCAAACATATGAAACACAGCGCCAGCATCTGGGATGGTGCCGTGGGCCAGTCACGTTGCATTGAAACGGTTCACTGGGAAGGCGATATTACGCCCGAACAACTGGCCAATGTAGCCAATCAAATTTCACCAATTTGGCAAAGTATCGCTGTGCAACTTGACCCGGAGCATCCCCTGCATGGCAACGTCTACGAACTGCACAGGCCAGACGAAGATGCGTACGAAGAAGCCGAATACCAGAAGCGCAAGGCCCAATTTGAGGCCCGTTATGCAGGCAAGCGCGTATGGGTGCACGGTTACCATTGGGAAGAAGATCTTGCCAGCGGAACCAGTGAACCGTTCTTCTATGACAAGATGTTCAGCACATTGTTCATCACCTTGGCAGACATCGAAGCGCTGTGCGACACACACTATGGCGACGGCGTTTGGGATGAATTCAGCCTGTATCTGGACGACCAGTTGCCAGTGCCGCTGGCTATTGACTTCTGATATCCGGGGCGACGAGGGCGAAAAATGACGGCATCGGTCTTCGAACTGGAACTGCGGGTTCGCGATTACGAGTGCGACATGGACCATGTCGTCAACAATGCGGTTTATCTCAATTACCTGGAACACGCTCGCCACGAGTTTCTGCTGGGCATTGGCATTCATTTCGGCGAACTGTCGCGCCAGGGAACCAGTCTGGTAGTTACCCGGATTGAGGCCGACTTCAGGGCGTCGTTGACCAGTGGAGACACCTTCGTAGTGCACACCATGCTGAACCGCAAGGGCCGCATTCGCCTGGAATTCAGGCAAAGCATCTACAGAAAGTCAGACCAGCGCCTGATGTTGACCGCCGTGGTAACCGGAACCGCGCTCAACGCACGTGGACGCCCTGAGTTTCCAACGGTACTGGAGCAGGCACTCGCCACACTGCCCCTGCTGTCTGCCGATTAACCACGGGCCAGATAAACTCCCCAGACCGCCACGGCCATGCCGACCAAGGCCATTCCGCTAAAAGTATCGCCGAATAGCAACCAGGCAAACAATGCGGTGCTGGGCGGCACCAGGTAGAACAAACTGGCAACGTTGACGGCGCTGCGGTAACGAATAAGCCAGTTCAAAAGACTGACGGCGCCAACCGAAAGCACCAACACCAACCAGACCAGGGCAAAGCCCAGTTGGCCCGTCCATTCCACATGAAAATGCTCGGTCGGCCATGCCACCAACACAGTGGCAAGTGCCGCAGGCACAAATTGCGCAACCGAGCCGGTGCGCCAATCCAGCTTCGGACAAAAACGTTTTTGGTAGAGCGTTCCAGCGGTAATTCCAAGCAAGGCGATGACAGCAGGCACCAAGGCATGCCAACCGAACTCGGCGCCCAGTTTGCCGGCAACCACCATCGCAACACCGACCAAGCCCAACAGCAGACCACCCCATTGACGGGGCGCGACGCGGGTCCCGATAAGCCACGCCGAGGCCACCGCGGTAAGCAGCGGCTGCACGCTGACCACCAAGCTGGCAACGCCTGCAGGCAAGCCTTTCGAAATAGCCAGAAACACACCGGCCAAATAAACCCCGTGAACCAACAGCCCAGAAATGCCAATATGCAACCAATCGCGCGGATGCTGCGGCCATGGCGCACGTGATACCACGGCCAAACTCAGCATCAACACAATCACCGCCGCATAACGCAATAGCAAAAAGGTCAGCGGTTCAGCGTGCGGCAAGCCCAAGCGCGCACCGACAAATCCAGTCGACCACAACACCACAAACAACAATGACACCGCAGGTGTCGCAAACCGCTCACGCAACGCTTTCAAGCCCATCCGCAACCTTAAAATTAGCAACTTCCTCTTGCAGCGTGGTAGCCAACGTGGCCAACACCGCTGACGCCGACGTGGTTTCCTCCACCAAGGCGGCATTCTTCTGGGTACTCTTGTCCAACTCCTGAATGGAGTACCCGACCTTGTCAACACTTTCTGCCTGGGCACGTGCCGCAGTGGAAATATCAGATAAGAACTGATTGATTTGGCGCGCATTGGTGACCACTTCGGTCATCGAATTGCCAGCCTGTTCCACCACCCGTGTCCCCCCCTCTACCTTGTTGACGCTGGTGGCAATCAAGGCCTTGATTTCATGTGCGGCTTTCGCACTGCGTCCGGCCAAGGCCCGGACCTCGGACGCCACCACCGCGAAACCACGCCCCGACTCACCCGCACGGGCCGCTTCCACGGCGGCGTTCAAGGCCAGAATATTGGTCTGGAATGCAATGCCATCGATCACACCGATGATGTCGCCAATCTGCGAGGACGAGGCCTGGATGTCCCGCATGGTACTCACGACTTCTTCAAACACTTTGCCTGCGCCTTCGGCGACATGGGCGTTATCCTGGGCAAAAGTGGCCGCCATGGCAGCCCGCTCAGCGGTCGCACGCACCGTCGTGCCAATCGCATCCATGGCCTGGGCCTGCTGCTCCAGGGAATGCGCTGCCGATTCGGTGCGACCCGACAAATCGACACTGGAGGCAGATATTTCGTCACTCGCCGCATTCAGCGCCCGTGCCGAATTGCGAACTTTGCGAATCAGCATATGCAATGCGTCATGGGCCGTGCGCAAGTCCAGAATAACGCGGGCCGGCTCGTCTTTGCCCCAAGGGCGGCCTGGCGGATTTAACAAATTGCCCAACGCCATTTCCTGCAAATGGCGGCTGATCAACTGCAAGCCGCCACGCGTCACCAAAAAGAAACTGAAAAACAAATAGGCCGCCAACAGCAAACCCACCAACAAAATAACCGTGGTCAAAACCAGGTCCGCGTGCATGGCGCTCAAACGGGCGTCAATGCGCTGCTGCAGCTCTGTCAACAACGCCTGGCGCAAGCCCCGCTGACCGCCGATTGCGGCTTCTGCAGCAGCCTGCCAGCTGGTGCGCAACGCCGGACTGAGCTCGCTGGCGGGCAAGACCGTTTTGCGCAGCACGTCAAAATAAGCCTGCGCGGGATCGAAAGCAGCGGCTACAGCCAAGCGACTGTCCAATTCCGGACTGGCTTTCTGTGCCTTGCGCAGGTCCGCTTGCATCACGGCTGCCTGCGCCTCGGCCTGTCCCAGCAACTCACGCAATGCGGCCACGACGGTGGCTGGATTGGCATCCGCTGCAGCGCTCACGTCGCGCATGCGCGCCATCAGGTCGAGCAATACCGGTTGTGCCACCAATGCCGAGTCGACCAACAAGTGAACCGTTGCATCGGAATCCAAAATCAAATTAGAGGCATCGGCCACACCGGAACGCAAAGTCTGCAGGCCCGCTACCAAGCCTTCGGTGGCTTGCGGCGATTGGCCGGCGCCGGCACCGGCCAGGGCATTCAGCTGGGGCCAGAGGCCATCGAACGACTCCCCTGCCCCGAGGGTCTTGCCGTTCGCCTTGTGCTGCAGTTCGAGTGCCGTCAGTGCAGGTGCCCAATCGGACGGCAAGGTGGGTTGAAAACGCCGCAATTGCAGTCCGTCCAACACCGCGCCCGTGCTCTCAAAGTAAGCCAATCCGGCCTGCTCCTGGTTGGATATCGCCAAGTTGTGCAACTTGGTGGAATACACCGGCCATGTAATCCACCCCAATGGAATGAAGAACATCAGGCAAATTAACACTGCCTTGGAGACAAACTGCAAATCCCGCATCAACTTGACGCCGGGTGCCCAAATCCCATGGGCGGCAAATGCCGATGTGGGCGTCAAGCTGTTGGCCAACGCCACTACATCGCTGTGTCCTTCCAACGACGGAAGCAAGTTCTTGTCGGTCATGTCTGTCCCAAAAAACACCATCGGGTCAGCCTTCTGTCACGCACAGCGTGAGAAGAAGCTTTGTAGGCTCACATTATCTCCATAAGGGCGGTAGGGTCAGTAGCATTGCGGCGCCAATTCGGAAAAAAGGCTAAAAAAACACATAAGCCATGTAACTTTTCGCAACCATGGTGGCGCTTCCCCCCAATTGGTCGCCAATCAAGGGGAGTTCAACACAACGTCAGAGGTAGAGCTGTTGCCCTTTGGCGCGGAATTCACGTGCCTTTTCCTGCAATGCCGTCGCCACATCACCGACTGCAATCGCATTCTCTTGGGGCATATCCCTGGCGTAATTGCGCACTTCCTGGGATATTTTCATCGAGCAGAATTTCGGGCCACACATCGAACAGAAATGCGCCACTTTGGCATTCTCCTTGGGCAGGGTTTCATCGTGATAGGCCATCGCCGTTTCAGGATCAATGGCGAGCCGGAACTGGTCTTCCCAGCGGAACTCAAAACGTGCCTTGGACACCGCGTTGTCCCACATTTGGGCGCCTGGATAGCCCTTGGCCAGATCGGCCGCATGGGCGGCAATTTTGTACGCAATCAGGCCCTGTTTCACATCATCCCGATTGGGCAATCCGAGGTGCTCTTTCGGCGTGACATAGCAAAGCATGGCCGTCCCGTACCACGCAATATTGGCAGCCCCCATGGCCGAAGAAATATGGTCGTAGCCGGGTGAAACATCGGTCAGCAAGGGCCCCAGGGTATAAAACGGCGCCTCGGCGCAACTTGCCAATTGCTTGTCTACATTCTCCCGGACCAACTGCAAGGGAACATGACCTGGCCCCTCTATCATGACTTGCACATCGTGCTTCCAGGCAATTTGCGTTAACTCACCGAGGGTTTGCAACTCTGCAAACTGGGCTGCGTCGTTGGCATCGGCAATCGATCCCGGGCGCAAGCCATCGCCCAAAGAAAAGCTGACATCGTAGGATTTCATGATGTCGCATATATCCTCAAAATGGGTATACAAGAAGTTTTCCTGGTGATGCGCAAGACACCATTTGGCCATGATAGACCCGCCCCGAGAAACAATGCCGGTCAGGCGCTTGGCAGTCAACGGAACGTAAGCCAGGCGCACGCCAGCGTGAATGGTGAAATAGTCAACGCCTTGCTCCGCCTGCTCAATCAAGGTGTCGCGAAACAGCTCCCAGGTCAGCGCTTCAGCCTTACCGTGCACTTTTTCGAGCGCCTGGTAAATTGGCACCGTACCGATCGGAACCGGCGAATTGCGCAAAATCCATTCCCGGGTTTCGTGGATATTTTCCCCCGTCGACAGGTCCATTACGGTGTCGGCCCCCCAGCGAATGGCCCAGACCAATTTGTCCACCTCTTCTTCGATGCCCGAGGTCACCGCCGAATTTCCGATATTGGCATTGACCTTCACCAGAAAATTGCGCCCAATCGCCATCGGCTCGATTTCCGGATGGTTGATATTGGCTGGAATAATGGCCCGCCCGCGGGCGATTTCATCGCGCACGAATTCAGGCGTCATTTCCTGCGAAAGCAAGGCACCAAAGCTTTGTCCTTTCTGCGGAATGCGCTCATTCGCCAGGCGTTCCGCCAACTGCGCGCGCACCAGATTTTCACGAACTGCAACGAACGCCATCTCCGGCGTAATCAGACCTTGGCGTGCGTAATGCATTTGGCTTACATTGCGTCCGGCCTTGGCACGCCGAACCGGGGGCGTGCAGGCCATACGCAAAGACTGCAAAGCCGGGTTTTGCAAGCGCGAACGGCCATAGGCACTGCTGATATGCGGCAACACATCGGTATCTGCCCGGGCATCAAGCCACTCTGCACGCAGCGCCCGCAACCCCCGCGTGACATCAATTGGCTCGGCAGGGTCGGTGTACACACCCGAGGCATCGTACAAACGCAGGGGCGGGTTTGCCTCCACCTGGGACCTGCCGTTGCCGGTATCAATGTGTGTTGGCGTCAGCTCGATCTCCCGAAACGGCACACGCAAAGGGGAAAATGGGCCAGCAGCAGTGCCCTCAATGTATATTTTGCGCGACCCCGGGAACGAGGAACGATTGATGCGTTGGGTTAGGTCGGTGCTGTCAACCGATTGCAAGGGCTTGGAGTTTGGGAGGGAATTGGCGGCATTCGCAGCGGATATGGACGGGTTCACAAAAGGGCTCCGGGAGTTGATAAGTGCCCGCCGGTGCCCGCAACAGTGGACCTGTGTCCCCGTGCGTAAAGCCATCCAGTCTGCATTGTTCCCTCCGCGGGAATTAACCCGATCAGGTTCAACGGGTTCCACACCAAGTGGTCTCAGCCGCAATTAAGTCCTACGGCACCCCGACAAGCCCAGTGATTCTATGGGGAAAACTGGCCAAGCAGCGGTACCCCAATTGCATTGGGGTCACGATATCGTTTGGTAGGCGTGTGCGAAGGCGCAGATAATCGCGGCATGTTATATCGCGTTTGCACTCTCGTGGTCTGGCTACTGCTCGCTGTCAGCGGCATTGGCTGGTGGTTTGAATTCACCGCGCCCAAAGGCTTCACGCAGGGCCCGGTGGTTGAAGACGCACCGGCGCCGCCAGCGATCGATCCACATGCCCTGCAGCAACTGCTCGGGGCCCGCACGGCTGCCAGCCCCGAGGTTGCAGTGTCTGACGGTCAGTACCAATTACAAGGCATCGTGACGCACGGTCACGAGATTGGCGCGGCATTGATCGCCGACGGCAACCAGGCACCGCACGTCTACCGGATAGGCATGGAAGTTGCGCCGGGCTTGCGTGTTCTGTCGCTGGAGCCCCGTGCCGTCAACCTGGGGCCGGCCGGTGGCCCGGCTTCGCAAACACTGCACTTGCCCAACCCCGGCACCGTGGCAAACACCAGCACGGGTCCGGCAAACACCAGTCTGGCCGGTTCCCGTGGCGCCCAGGCGGCGGCCATTGCCCCCCCCGCCATCATGCCCGTGCCTCCCGCAGAAAAAGGCCACTGACGATGTCAAAGGGGCCAACCGCCCGCCAAAGCGGCAGCGCCATCCTGACGGCCATGCTCACTGTCGCGATGGTTGCCACATTGGCCAGCGCAGCGCTGTGGCAACAATGGCGCAATACCGAAATTGAACGTGCCGAACGCTCGCGCTTGCAAGCCCACTGGATTTTGCTCGGCGCGTTGGACTGGGCACGCCTGATCTTGCAAGAAGACGGCCGCGACAACAATGTGGACCACTTATCGGAACCCTGGTCCGTTCCACTTCGGGAAGCCCGGCTATCCACATTTCTCGCGGGGGCACAAACCAGCAGCACCGACGGCGATGTGCCAGACGTGTTCTTGTCAGGGCAAATTTCTGACGTCCAAGCCCGTCTTAATTTGGCCAATTTGGTCCAAGTGGGCATTGTTGACCCCTCTGCCCAAACGGCTTTCCAGCGCCTTTTCCAGCAACTGGGTGTGAGCAACGGCGTCCTGACGACCCTTATTCAGCAGTTACAAAAGGCACAAAAGGCAGCGGCAGCGGGCACAAGCAGCGCCGCAAGCACCGTCCCAACGCGTTTGTCCCAACTGGTATGGCTGGGCGTATCGCCCGCCCTTCTGGAACAGCTAACCCCTTTTGTCACGTGGCTACCGGTGCCGACACCTGTCAATTTGAATACGGCCCCCGCCGAGGTGGTTTACGCGGCTGTGAAGGAAATGACGTGGTCAAAAGCGCAGAATTTTGTGCAAAACCGCACCCAGCAACATTTGAACAGCCTGACCGATTTGCCGGCACGGGCGGGTTTAAGCAAAATGGCTTTTGATCCGTCACTGCAAGCTGTCAACACGCGCTTTTTTGAGGTGCGTGCCACGCTGCGCGACGATCTGGGCAGCACCAGTGAATTGTCGGTTGTGCAACGCGATGGCGTGCAAACGCAGGTGCTTTGGCGGGGCCCTGTACCGGCCCAAAACGCCACGTCCGAGACCGATTCACCCCGGTAACAAAGCCTATAGTGCGGAATCCCAGAAGCTGTCTTTGGGCGGCGCGAGATCGGGATATTGAACGTCATGCATGCTTTGCAACTCTGACAAAGCCAGCAATACGTCCATAGAGAAACCCACCCGACTGGTGCGTTTGCGCTCTTGCGTCAGCGTTTCCAAGTAGTGATGAAAATCATCGGTACCCCAGAGTGCGCTGATACGCTCGGCCACCGCAGGGTGCGTCCGTGCCACCAAGGCGTAGTCTTGAATTTCATGCAACATCGTGATCCCTCCCAGAATCGCCCACCGTTCACCGGGTTCAATGCATTTTTATTTGTGAACCAAACCGTGATTATCCGAAATTGTCGCTCGCCATTCCATGGTGTGTGGAAATCCCAGACGTTTTGTTTACACAACACCCAATCGACTTAACTGTATTTTCTGCATTTTCTGCGTTTGATTGTCAGCGCGGCAGCCTTCTTGGCAACCCCAAACCATTTGCCTACCGATACTCCGGTGACGTTCACCCCGGAGGAGTTACTTTTAATGCAATGGCTTACCCGCTATTTCCAACGCCGCAAAAACCGGGCACAACGCGAAGCAGATTTGGCGCTACAGCGCATTCGGTTCGGCATGCTCAACACACTAGACGCCCATTGTGAAAAACCCCCGATTCGACTGGATGCCGCAATTCAGCGGGCGGACGACGTCGTCACACTGTGGAATTTGCGCCAAGACATGGTGAGTGCGATTGCAGCCAGCAAAGGCGAAGACGCATCAAAAAAGGCAATGCACACCATTACCGAACTGTTCCGTGGTCATATTTCCAGCATGAAGCGATGAAGAGATTGCAGGGCACCGCACGGCATATCAAGGCATATCAAGGCAAGGGTGCGACCCTGGCGCTCACAGGACGTATCGCCACGAGCACCTTACTTTGTGGAATGCGAACGGCAAGCCAATCGTGCATGCGCTGCACTTCCCGCCCGCCCAATGACCGCACACTGACGGCGTTCACTACCAGCAAATAGGCACCGCCTTCCGGCTGCCGGCCTTCGGTGACGGTAATGTCACGCACCCCTGGAAACAATACGGCGAGCTCGTCTGCAATGGCCCGCAAGCGCAACTGGTTTGCAACACTTTCTTGCTGTGCCAGCCGGTAGGCCTCGAGCTGCTGGTCTTTTTCTTCAATGCGCTGTTGGCTGCGCGCGTAGAGGTCCGACAGCAACGAAGACTTGAGTTGCGAGACGTCGATTTCATGGTCTTTCATTTGGTGCAGCACCAAACGCGCATTCTGGAGGCCACTTTCGGGCAATGCCGCCGCCAGCGTCTGCTGACGGGCATTACCAATGTAATCTCCCATCAGTGTGAGCTCAATGACGCGGGATCGGGCGTTGATTTGTGTTTGCGTCACATGCGTATTGCCGTCATTGAATTGGCGCGCAACAAAGGTGTGGGCCCGTGCCCGAAACACTTCATGCTGCACCATACGGTATGCAAAATAGGTGCTAGGCAAAAGCGTCACCACCACCACCGCCGTTACGTAACGGCGCACACGGGTTGCAACCGCAGAATCGACGTAGCGGGTCTCGCGCACATGAAAAGCGCGGACGACAATGGCAGATGAAAATGCAATGAACACGCTGTTGATGGCAAACAAAAAGAAAGCACCACCAATAAAACTCCAATTACCGTGGGCTATGCCGTAACCCGCTGTGCACAAAGGCGGCATGAGTGCCGTCGCGATCGCGACACCCGGAATAATGTTGGATTTCTCTTTGCGGGTAACGCCAATAATGCCGGCAAAGCCACCAAACAAAGCGATTAGTACGTCCCAGATGGTGGGTGTAGTACGCGCCAGCAATTCACTGTCTGCACTGTTCAATGGGCTGATCAAGAAATACAGGCTGGACGTTGCCAGGGCAATGCCCACAGCAATCGCAAGATTTTTGAGTGACCGGCGGATGAGCTCGATATCCAGAACGCCCACGCCGTAGCCAAGGCCCAGTATCGGTCCCATTAAGGGGGATATAAGCATGGCGCCAATAATGACTGCGGTGGAATTCACGTTGAGGCCAATCGATGCGATGAATATCGCAAACATCAGCACCCACAAATTGGTTCCACGCATTTCCACGCCGTTGCGCAGTTCCCGATCAATCGTGTCATCTGCGGCCTTGTCTTCCAGCAAACTTACCCGGTGGCGCAAGGCGGACCAGGCAACGGCGACTATCGATCGCAATGGGGGCATAGGCTGCTTTCGGACTGCGCTGCGGCGCTTAAATGTTATGCAGATCTTGGCGAACCTTCTGCAGCAGAAGGTCGTCGAAGCTGTAATGGCCCGGCGGACACTCGGCGAGCGCCTGCAATGCAAATACGGCACCGGTACCAAATGCCTCCCGTCGGATCGAGTCATGGGTGAGCCGGACCGTCTGGTGGGGAAAACCGAAGATGACCTCGTGCTGTCCCACAATTCCGCCCAGACGCAGCGATGTAATCCGGTCATTCTCAACATGCAATGACTCGGCAATTTTCCGCGCCGTGCCCGACATTTCCGGTTTCTCCCGAAAGTGCTGTTCAATGATTTCAATGTCGGCAAAAGGTGCTACGCCGCGCAGCAATCGGGCCGCTAAGATGAGAAAGTTGATGCCCAAAGTGATGTTGGGCGAACTCATCACACGGGCCGTGCGACCCAAGTTGGCAAGATAAGCGATGTCGCACGGTGCGTAGGCTGAAATGGCACTGACCAACATCAATCGATGGGCGCGCACCGATTCGCCATAGAGTGGCAGCGCGCAAGCCGACGAGAAGTCAACCAGGGCATCGACCGGGTACTGCGGCATCAGGGAATCAATGGTGCCCGACTCCAACGCAATTACCGGGCAACGGTGCGGGCGTGACCCGTCCTCAAACTGGGACGCCCGCGCTGGATTGC
>Ga0228698_1000257_pt1 | contig 45636 bp, 62 predicted proteins | sample McNCre117_Aug_MG_FD_178015 | JGI IMG/M metagenome (GOLD analysis project Ga0228698, IMG submission 178015) | Freshwater microbial communities from McNutts Creek, Athens, Georgia, United States - 1-17_Aug_MG | ecosystem: Environmental > Aquatic > Freshwater > Creek | place: USA: Georgia... | reverse complement strand
TTGACCCCGTTGTGGAAGAACAGGTACTGAGGTGTTCCGAGCGTCGGGGTGAAGTTGTACACCCCATTCGATACATCCAGAGTCGGTGCAGTCAGCGCGACACCGTTCTTGAATATCTGAGTGCCCCAGATCGCGTAAGTGTCACCCTTCCAGTTGTACACACCAAGGCCACTGGACCCGATCCCACTGTTGGAGATTGCCTTGAACGCGGGTCGCTTGTACAACCAAATCTCTTCCTTGCTGACGATCTCAACGTAGCCGTTGATCAGCTTGGAGTCGCGGTCAGTGGTTTCGCCCCGATTTTGTGGCACCGCGAAAAGCGGGATGCGAGGGCGGTCTTGATTCATTACTCACCCCACGGGCTGTGACCGGTCTTGATCCCAATAAGAATGGCAACAAGGATCGACCCACCCACCCATAAAATCCGTTTAATGACCGATCTACCGATGTCTGCGTAGATGGACTGAAGGAGTTGCTCTTTAAGATGGACGACTTCATCGCTGGTCAAGTCCTCGAAACGGTTCTGCTCTCCCTGACGCTCCACAACGACTCCTATCGGAATGAGGTCGAGTAATAGACAGAGCGTTGGTCCGGGGTGAAATACGTCGCAGCATCTTCGACATCCCAGTCCTCAAGGGCTTCACGGTACGCCTTAGCCCTTTTCTCACACCTGTCCATGATCGACTGAGGTTGTCCCGTCGCCAGTTCATCTGCAAGCCCCCAACGCAGCGCAATTGCCCACTCAGGAGGGAACCCCGTGTCTGCGGTCAGACTTGCCGGGGTTACCACTTGTTGTTGCAGAATGATCCGTACCGTACCCGTTACAGCCGAAGTATCAGGAACCGGCCAGAGATAGAGATCAAGCGTGTACTGCTGCTTGTCTACATAGTACGAGTTCACAGCCCCCTGCTGGGTCTGCTGCGACAAACGGGTGTATTCTTCCTTCGACATGACGACCAGCGGTCGACGGATATTAGACGAGTCAACATAGACCGCTTGCAAGACCCTCAAGGGTTTGGTCATGTCAACCGTATAGCCTGGACCCATCTGGTACAACCTGCGACCACTTACCAGAGTTATCGGCAACTCCGTCACGGTCCAAAGCTTCAACCCCTGGGTCTGCCAGAGGTACGCCATGTCGTTCAGCCGAAGCAGTCCGTTGGCGTACTGGTCACTGGTCAGGTCTTGCCCGGATGGCACAAGCCCCGCCTCCTCATACGCCATACGGATGATCCGCTGGGAAGTGAGGAAGGTCAGAGGGGTTGCCATGTTACTGCGCTCCGCTCAGAGCCTTGATGGCGGCAAGCTTTTCATCCAGGCGGCGACGATCTTCTTCCAGCGTTGCCTGTTGCGCCTGCAATTCAGCGGCTCGCTGATCCAACTCGGCAGTCCGAGCGTTGAGTTCGTCGTTGACCTTGCGGGTCGACTCTTCAAAAGCGGCATTGTGCTCTTGAAGTTTGCGAAGAGTTTCATCGGCACGTTTTTCAGCCTCCTGGGAAGACTGCTGCAACGCCTCATGTTTCGCGTATGCGGCCTCCACAGATTGCCGCTCCTGCTGAATCTTGGCAAGCGTTTCGTCGTGCTTTTGTTGAGCCGCAGTGATGCGAGATTCAGCAGCGTATGCGGCAGCTTCGATGTCGGCTTTGCGCGACTCGGCGGCTTGCGCCGCAGCGGCATCGAGTTTGTTCAGCTCTTCGCTAAACGCGCCACTGTCCACGATCTTCGCAGCAACAATGATTTTGCGAATTTCGTGCAGGTCATTGGGGGTAAGAGGCATGACGGAACTCCTATTTCTTGGTCAGGGTTGCGATGAGGTCCGTCACGGTATTGACGTTGCGACTCATCATGACTTGCTTGACTTCCTGCGTCCTGAACGCAACGTGCGTGTCGTTGGGGTCGTGGGTACCGACCAGGACATAATCGAAATCGCAGGTATACCCTGCGTGTGGGGCGTTCACATCGCGCCAGGCTTTGCCAAGGTAGAAGTACGTCCAGGCGCAGACCGGGGGCCATTGGTGCGTAGGGTCGCCATAGGCACGCTCATGGGACCAATGGGGTGTGATGATACGAGCCTGCGCCCCCGGTTTCAAGACTCGATGGAGTTCGTTGAAGAACGGGATACGTTCCGCCCCGGTGAGGTGCTCGACGAAGTGGGAAGAATGGACCTCATCAACCGAGTTGTCAGCCCAAGGCCACGGAGTCTGTCGGAGGTCGAAGACTTGGTCGACACCTTCGAAGGCGAGCGCATCGACTCCAGTGAAGCCTGCCGCCTTATTTTTTCCGCATCCCAGATCGAGCTTGATCGGCGCGCTGCCCACAGGCTCAGTTGCTGCGACCGGTACGACAGCATTGCCAGCAGATGAATCTTGATTTTCCACATTTTCACCAAGTTGTGTCCGGGGGTCCGAACTTGCCTTCCAAGTCGTAGTGCCCGACCAGCACATCACAGTCGATGGCACATCGATAGCCGTACTTCCGAGCATCACCCCAGAAGTATAGATCCTGCGTCCCGACACCTTGACCTTCAGCACCGTTGAGGGTCTTGAACCACGGTTGACGCAGTCGGGTGTCTTTGAACATCTCGAGCCGCCAGAGGTTGAACCCCATACCCGTTCCGACGCACTCGACCAGTTGACCCGGCACCGGACGCTGTGGGCGGAAGTTGATGACCGGGTCTTTTGGGTCGCCCCAGATTTGAGGCACCCCACCATCACCCTTGGTCCAATACAAGCCGCCGATGCAGGCGTACTCGGGGTGCGCTTCCATCCGGGACAAAAGCTTCACAAGCCCGTCGGGAGGGGGTACGTTGTCGTGCTCGAGGGTCAGCAGGTACTTGAACTTCGACAGGTCCGGGTGGGCCAGGATGTTTGCGATGGACTGGCTAAACGCCTCGCCAACTTCCATCCCGAGCGCCCACATCCGGTACAACTTGCCATTCGGAGCTGTAAACAGGTTCCACCACGACGCGACACACTTGGTCGGTACACTACCGAACGCCGGCACCAGGATGATCGTGGAAAGATCCTTGTAGGCACCCATGGTGTCAAGGCGTCGGATCGCCTCGTCCATCTGCTGGTTGTGGCGTCCGTAGTCGGGGGCGATGATCTGAGGGGTCATGCGCGTAAGTACATCACAGAAGTACCGGTTGCAGTTCCTGCAAATGCAATTGCAGCAACAGAGTTTGACATATTGCCAGCAGTCCAAGTCCACGACGCCGAGTAAGTTCCCGCAGTCGTCGTGGTTCGACGGGCATACTCAAATTCGGGATACATCAAAGTCGTATTTTGTGCCACTGCATCACTTGTCCACCCGGTGGGGGGATCAGTGATTCCCAAATTGGTGTTGCTACCTGAAAGAAGAACACCTAGAAAAGCAAACACCAAGGTCTGAGCCGCAACCGTTGTAATCGAAACACTGGTGGCAGTTGGAGTCGCACCTACTGCAACCACAGAAGACGAGTCGACGGTGCAGGGGGTGAGTTCGTAAATCTTCGCATTGCAATAAGCGTCAACACTCAGATTGAGCGTCAAATTGTGTGTACCTGCGGCAACATTGACCAAGGTTGCCATTGAAACGCCGACTGGCGGGTTGTTGGTTTCAGCATCGTTGTAGACGGTCCAACCTGTCCCGTTACTATCGGTGACGCTGTTGAGGATTCCGCCAACTACACCGGAAGAATTATTATGGACTGCGACTACCAATAAAGTGTTTCCCGCAGTGACACCCGTGATTGAGACTGCGAGGGTTGTTGCGTGAGTTACGGGATTGGTTGGCGCAACAGTCTGAACGATTGTAGGTGCTGCCATTACAGCGTTCCGGCGTCCCGTTTACCCGCAACGTACAGGTACAAGGAATACATCAGGACATAGGCGTCCTGATAAGCAACCGTAGAGCCAAGAAGGGTATTGTCCACAGGGTTGACGAGTGGGAAGGTTTCAGTCGGGTTGGTGAATGTCTCTACCACACCACCCACGGGGGTCTTGACCGTGACCCCGTTGAGATCGACCACATCCTCTTCGACAAAACGAATGCTGGGGGTTGCACCCAGTTCGTTGCTGATCTGGACCACGTTGGACCTGCGCCGCATGGTTCCCGAAACAGCGGTTTGACGATACTCAGGCATCACGCCTCCAGGTACAAGTAGGGTTGCGTATTGGACTGAATGCTCATCTGACTGTATCCCAAGGTTGCTGGCAGGTTGGCTGAGGATGCGGAATAGATGAACCCGTAAGGTTCTTGAATGACTGACGCATTTGACGCAGTCAAACCATTCGGCGCAAGAGCACCCATGCTTGCGTTGCTCGCCTCGTTATTCATCATGTACGAAAGGGTCTGAGCGACGTTTGCACCACTGGTGTTCGTACTCATCACGTACCCGAAATAGTACGGAGCGCCCGCCGGGGAAATGGAGCTCGAGAACGGCAGACTGACGATCTTCCAAGCTGCTTGGTTGAACGCGGTCAAGCCGCTTGATGCCGTGGTCAAGGTCGTACTCACAGCCCCTTGCGAAAGGGTCAGACCGTACGACAAGTTGGATGATCCACTCATGCTTACGGCAAACGAGGATGACCCCAGCAGGCTCATCTGCGTGCCGTTAGTCTCCTGGTACAACCCGTACGACAGCGTGCGTCCATGCGACCATGCAGGACTAGAAGTACTGCTGTGAGAAAGTGACCAGAGCATCTCGATGACGGTCATCGAGACTGCGTTCTGCGGAAGGATTTGAGCGAACGAAAGACTGTTCTGACCGAACGAAGTGTTACTCGACGCGGCCATCGGGTAGACCAGCCAATCGGAAAGGGTATACCCGCCACCCCCACCACCCGACGGCGCGCTCATGGTCACAGTCGAGCCGGTCAGGCCAATCGTGATGTTCCCACTACCACCCGAGTTACCTGCCCACACAAGAGGTTGCGTTGTGTTTGCAGTGGAATTGGTGAACTGGGCTGAGTTGTAAGCTCCGATCAAGCTGATCGTGCTGCCCGCAGTGCTGATCGACAACCCGTTGGAGCCGACCAAGGATGAAGAAGCCGGGGCGTTGATTGAAATACTGTTGCTGGATTGACTGAGGGTGACGTTTTGACCACCCGCCAATGCGACAGTTGCTGACAGATAGGTATTTGCAGTACCGGTGGTATTGCCACTGATCGATACGATGTTGTAGCCGTCGCCGCCACCCCCGCCCGCCGGAACCGAGACGATAATCTGTCCACCAGACCAGCCCACTGAGGCAATCCCGGCACCGCTGATCGGAAGACTGCTGATCGCGTAGGTACTGCTGCTCGATTGCCCGGTGGTGTTCCCGGTGTTGTAGATCGCGCCCGTAGTGGCCCCGGCAGGGTTGACACTCAGGGCAAGGTTCAACCCCACGCTGTTGTTGGTGATCGACCCGCTGATGTTCGTCCCGGCAAAGGTCGTCCCCACCCCGGCAATGTTCCCCGCCGGTTGCGTCTGCGTGGTCTGGGCTACATAGGTCGTGATGAAGGCGGGGACCGCCAGCGTGAGTCCTGCCGTGTTGTGCGTGCCTGCGACGACACTTCCCGCGACCGTGGTGGAGGCAAAGCCGGTGCCTGCGATATTGCCCGCTGCCTGCGTCTGGACAGTCTGCGCGACGGTATTCTGACCCGACAGGGCGAGGTTCAGACCGTTGCTGTTGAACGTCGCGGAGGCAGAGATGTTGGTCCCTGCGAACGTCGTGCCGACGCCTGCGATGTTGCCTGCGGGTTGCGTCTGCGTAGTCTGAGCAACGTAGGTCGTGATCCAATTCGGGACGGCCAGGTTCAACCCGTTGCTGTTCAGCGTGCCCGTAGGCACGACACCCGCAGTCGTAGTCGAAGTGAACCCAGCTCCTGCGATGTTACCCGCGGGCTGGGTTTGAACCGTCTGCGCTGCACCGGCAACCACACTACCTGTGAGAGTAGACCCGTTCAAGCCAAACGACACCCCGTTCGAATTGGCGAAAACAATCGACTGAAGGTTGTTCGAAGTCGTCCCGGCTGACACGTTGATTGCACCACCGCCACCAGGGGTGGGTGCGCTCAACGCCAAGTTCAGACCATTACTGTTGAGCGTGACGGACCCGCTGACGTTGGTGCCGGCGAAGGTTGTGCCTACACCCGCGATATTGCCAGCAGCTTGGGTCTGAGTCGTTTGGGCGGCGTAGGTCGTGATCCACGCCGGAGCTGCAAAACTAAGCCCGTTGCTGTTGAGGGTTGCGGTCGGAACCGAACCTGCCGTTGTCGTCGAAGTAAACCCGGAACCCGCGATTCCGCCAGTAGCTTGCGTCTGGGTCGTCTGCGCAACATAGGTGGTGATCCAGTTGGGAACGGCGAGCGACAAGCCGTTACTGTTCAGGGTTGCAGTCGGCACTACCCCCACAGTGCTAACTGAGGTGAACCCCGCGCCCGCAATGTTCCCAGCAGGCTGGGTCTGGGTCGTCTGGGCTGGAGTAGGGGTCGGTGCCGCCAGGGAAAGATTCAAACCTGCCGAGTTCAGACCCACCGTAGCCGACACGTTGGTGCCGTTATAGGTGGTCCCAGTGCCAGCGAACACCGTACTGTTAGACGCCGCAAACGCCGCCGAGGTGATAGCGGAAGTCGCGGAGGTCTGCTGAAAGAGGCTCGAGTTCCCCAGAGGGACAAAATTCGTATTGACCGACGCAGTGATCTGCGACGATCCGCTCATTCCGAAGGTCACCCCGTTGCCGTTGGCAAACTGAACAACAGCCCCGGCACCCGCAGTCTGTGTGCCTGCCGAAACATAGTTGCCACCTCCACCCCCACCCGCAATAGTGGCAGTAATGACCCCGTTACTCATGCCAAAGGAAACCCCGTTAGAGTTCCCAAAGGCAACGGTTCCCGTGTTCTGCGAAGAAGTCCCAGCAGAGATGGCGGGACCGGCAGTCAGAATTGCAATCTGACTTGACGGGGGGTTCAGCAGTGAGACGATCTCAAACGACATGGTCAGCTATACACCAGTGATGCCCGGCTATCCCAGACATTGACGAAGGTGTTGGACCCGCCGGCCCAAGTGATTGCTACACCACTTGCGCCGGGGGTGATCAACTGAATGCGCCACTTCGCGTCAGAAGTGAGGGTGCCCGGAAGAGCTTCCCCAACGTACACCAGCGGGGCGGCGGACGAGTCCACTTGTACCGCATAAGGTGTTGCATCAACGAAGTAGTGAGGGTAACTCACTGCTTGACGAGTTCCAGAATGACCGAGAAGACCTGGATACCCGAAGCCCAACCGGTTGTTTGGATCAAGATGTTGCCGGTCTTACCTGCAGTTGCGTTGTTCTGCAAGCCGCCAAAGTCCCGAAACGACATTCGACCTCGACCGGCAATCGGCATGATAACAACCGGGGTGGTTGCATCCCATGCCAACTGCACTTCCAACTGGTCACTGATCGAGTAGTCCAGGTGGTCGATGCGAACCTGCGCCGGGGCTGGGAACGTGCCAACCTGGGTCAGACTCGACATCGCAATCGCGGTTGTCGATGCCAGGTTGGACGTATCCAAGATTCCCGTCAGTTTGACAATCGCGTTGCGCGGACCTTCCTGAATGATCTGAGTCGTGAAGGCATTAGCCATGACTCACTCCTTAGCGGATGACTTCGCCAGCCGTCAGGACGTAGTCAATGTCCAGGGTGTCGGTCGCCGTCGGGGTGATCTGGAACACCGGGGTCAGCAGCGCGTTGGTCAGGGTCGTACCCGACGCACCGATGGTCGCACCGCTCACGCGCGCAACCACCGCATCGTTGTTCCAAACGATCAAATCGCCCGAGGTGTTGAGTTGGAACGCAACGTCGATGAACGTCGCAGCAGCCGCAGTCGTGATGCCTGTGACCAGGGTGGTCGAGACACTATTGACCACGCTCACAAGGTTCAGCGAAGTGCTGGAAGCCGGTTTAGTGAACCAAATGCCATCCGTGACCGCTGCACCTTTTTGCAGACCGACATAGAACGACACAGTACCCGCAACCGCCGAGGCTTTGAACCGCGACAAGAACCACATCTGCTGCCCTGCAACAAACTGGAACGAAGAACCGGTTTTGTAAACGGTCGTGGCGGTCGTGGCAGCGCCGGGGGTCACTCGAGCCAGGCCACCGACACCGTCAATCGCGGTGAAGGTCGACGAGGCTCCGACGATGGTCCAGTCCAGGGTCGTCGACCCGATACCGAAGAAGTCGTTGGAATACGAGGTAACGTCCAGACCGTCAATCGACGAGGTGTGGAACGGATCAGGGAGGGGGAAGTTGCCCAGCGGTTGCTGGACAGGCACGGTGGCAACACCGTAGGTGTAACGGATGGGGGAACCCATGAAAGACTCCTTAACGTGATGGGTACACGCCTTGCGGCGTTAAGGGCTACCCTTTGAGGGGCTAAGACAGTATAGCGGCTAACGCTCAGACTGCAAGCACAAACAAAAACCCCCGCCGAAGCGGGGGTCCGACCATCAATCCTTGTGGGATTACGGTCCGTTCGACGCGAAGATTCCGCGCGGATCGGTACAGCCGACCGAGAAACGCATATAGGTTGCAGCCTTCGCGTTCTTCGTGTCGAAGTCGTTGTCCTGGTCGAACATGGGACGGTCACGCCAGAACATCTGCATCCCATTCGGGCAGTTCGTGCGAACGAACCAGGCATGGGGTGCCGTGAAGTAGTGATTCAGCTTGATACCGCCCGGGAAGGCGTTCGTCGCTTTCAGCACGTTGATGTTGTTGTTGCCCGTGTTCGACTGGAGCACCGACTTCAGAATCCGATTCGCGTTGTACCACTCTTGGCGAGGGATATGCAGCGAAGTCGGCATGATGTTGATGAGCAGACCACGGTCGTTCTGAGTGCCCATGATCTGGATCGTCAGGTCTTCCAGCGAAGCTTCCGACAGGTCAGCCGCAGGCGACAGCGCGTTGGAATACGTGCCGCCAGTCGCGTTAACGTGCGTAGTCGACACCAGCGCCTGACCGTCACCAGTGGTGAAGTAAGACGAAGTGAATGCGTTGTTGTACAGGAACGCCGCGACGTTCTCGATGGTCTGCGTCATGGAGAAAGCGTTCGCCTTCGCCCGACGCATCGAGACTTCCTCATAGAGGTTGTCGCGCAACTCTTCGTACGTCACGATGTAACCCAGCGCGTACGCGATGTGGGTGTAGGTCGTGATGACGCCCTGCTGCTCCGAATCGTAAGACACCGGAGCGCCCTGCGATTTGATCGGGGCCAGACCGAAGCCGGTGATCTGCACATCCTGCTCGTACGCCTTGTCGGAGTCGAGTTGGGTGTAGAGGTCGCCGTATTCGACCGGGTGCTCGTTGTAAACCTGACCCCAAGTCGCGTGGACACCAGGCCACAACAGCTTGGGATGGTTCGAGGTATTGATAACGCCAGCCATGCTGTTCTCCTATTAGACGCCCGTCGTGCCGCCAGACAGTTCGTGGTTGTTGATACGAACGAGCCACTTGGCGTAAAGGCCAAAAGTATTGTCCGCTTTGCGAGCGAGTCCGACCAGTTTGAGCTGACGAGTCGCGCCGACGTTAGCCGACGCACTGTTCAGCGTCCAACCCGAGGCATAGCCGCTGTTGGTACCGGCCAGCAGGTCAGCGTTTGACCCGATATCGGTGGTCAGCAGAGTGCCCGCGCTCTCCTGGATCTCGAACAGGATGTTGGGGTCGTCCGCAACCATGACGTAGTAGTTCTTGGTCTTGGTCGCCGGGATGATCATGGAGTCCAGGTTCGCGGGGTCAGCCATCAGACCTTCCCGAGTACCAAAGCCCACAATCACGCCCCGCACCGAGTTGCCGAAGCCCGCAGTTGCGAGAATGACACCAGGCACGCCATTCGCATCGCCAGAACCGTTCGACACCACGGGATCGCCAATCGCATAGGCATTCGTGTCCGTCGAAGGGATGAAGTAGGTTCGCGTGCCGCCGTTCCAAGGGCTTCCGTCCATGTACTGAACCGGCACCAAACCCATCGGCTTGTTGGGATTAGCCATTAGGTTCTCCTAGTTTTCCGTTGAAAGATTTCCGCAACGCCTTTACGGTGGGCGTCGGGGATGTAGCGTTGTTCAGCACCGTCGGCAGAGTTGTTGATGGCACCACCGCGCAACGAAGCTGCAATTTCCTCATTCCGGTCTTCAAGCTTGCGCTGATCGTCGTTCCACCACTCCTGGCGGATCTTCATCAGATACAGACGCTGCTCGCCACCGTTGTCGTCCAGGGATGACCCCGCCGACAGACTGACTCGAGAGCCGAGGTCCGTGCTGCCGTGGGCAGACGCACTGTCGGCAAGACCACTGTTGACTACATCCACTTCCTCAGGGTCCACGAACTCATAGCCGGCTTTGAGAGCCTGGCTGATTCGGGACGGGTTGCCGTTCATCCAATGGAGATGGTATCCGGGGATGTCAGGCACCGAAAGCTTCTGCTGCGGCACCGACATTGGGATGCGGGTGCGCTCTTCCTTCTTCTCTTCGCGGGGAGTGGTCGAAGGGTTGACTTGGGGTTTCATTGATCACTCTCCCTGCTGGTAAAGGTTCACGTAGTATTTGCGCCATTCGTCTTGCGTCTTGAATGCTCTGCCTTCCCCGACAAGTCGGGTTGCTTGACGATCACAAACGGCTTTGGCTTCTGCGGGAAGATCGGCATAGCCTTTGATTGTCGAAGTGCCCGTACCTGAAGTGGGGCGTCCTGAACTCACCTTCCCAGTACCTGTCGAACCACCAGCGCGTTCTTCCATGACTTCAACAACCTTAGTGAAGAACGCCATTCCCTGAACATTGTCATAAGCCGGGTCAGAACGCAACTCCTGCGCAATTCCCACGGCTCGCATGGTTCGACGCTCATCCGTGCCAAACCATTTGTTTTCGGCTTGCCAGGCGGCAAAGTCGGGATGCACACCGTCATCCTCTTTGGCCTTGGCGGGTTCCGGTTTGACGGGTTCCGGTTTGACGGGTTCCTTTTCAAACTCCTTGGCTCGCGTGCGGAGTTCGTCAAGTTCTTCAGTGATCTCGATCTCCCGATCCACATCACCCGTCTGCTTGGCTTCTTTCAGTTCGTTCATCAGGTCGCGTCGGGCCTTGGCGACTGCCGCCTTGGTCGCATCAACGTGGACCTTCTGGAGCTCCTGAATTGACTCTTGGGACGCGGAAAACATGGAACGGAGTTTGTCCATCTCTTCGCGTTGCTGCTTGACCAGCTTCTCAAGGTGTTCGTTGTTTTTCTTGAGAATCGGCATGACGGTACGTCCACGCTCAAGAAAAACATCAGCTTCGACCCACCTGGACGGGTCACCGCGAAACTCTTCCTTGGGAACCCATCCCATGGTGCGAGCTTCAACAACCGGGTCCATGTCTTCACTCATGACTCGACTCCTTCGTGATCGCGGCAAAGATGTCGCGGTCATTGACGATGCGATAGCGTTTGCCGTCGGCAGGGCCGAGGGCCATATAGCCAGCCATCTTGGAGATCAGCACCTTGTCGCCGGGTTTGGCGCGTGCAGGCTCATCCGGCCAGCAAGCGGGTCCGACTTCGATCACGATGGCACGCTGTTCCACCATCAGGGTGCGGTCCTTGACGATGTCAGGGATCTCGATCAGGGACGTTTTCTTCTCAGGCTCGTAGTGCTCGATCAGCACCGCGCGACCCAGCGGCGCAAGACCGCTTTCATTGACTACGTTCATTTGGCTTCTCCGTTGATGTCATTGACTTCCGTGTCGTGCAAGCGATCCAGCAGCTCACACTGTCCGATGGCTTTGGCGTTGAGGATCGCCGTTCCAAACTGGGACATATCGGTAAACGAACCCGACGCCCATTCCTCTTTCAACTCTTCCTTCCACTTCTTCAACATGGACCGATAGGCTTTAGTGACCGGGTGGTCAAGCCATTCACTGAACTCCTGGTCCGTTGTTGCCCTGTGACTCATTTGCCAACTCCTTTGACTTCATCATCAGTTCGATTTGCTTGTTCACTGCATCATTGTGAGTCCGCATGGCGTCGATTGCAGTCTTGAAGGATGCAATCTCGTTGGCAGTACTCACGCCTCCCGCCTCTTCCAGCAATTTGGCGGCTTGCGCCTCAAGTTGCAGGATTTTGGCGGCATTCAGTTCGTGCTGTTCCATCAGTTCCAGCGCAAACTTTTTCATCTGGGCATCGACAGCGTAGTTCTTCGCCTGCACTTTGAGTTGCTCAACCATGACTTTGGGGTTGGGCAGCGGCGGAACCTTGTCGGGACCAGGGTAAATCTGTTCGATGTTGTCCACGCGCAGTGCTCGCAGGAACTGACGCTCCACCTCCGGCAGGTTGTAGCCCGGGGTGGTAGCGGCAACCTGCTTGATCATGGTCGCCTGAGACAGCTTCTGCTTCTCCGACACCACGTTGGGGTCGGCACTGGGGACGATGCGGTTCTCGTCACCCATGTAGTCATCGCGCAGCACCTTCTCGGCGTTGGGACCAAACGCTTTGACATCGGGGATGAAGAGTCGGTTGACGATGTACTGCTTCTTGAACTCTTCCTTCATCGAGCGCCAGACACGCTTGAAGATCGCAGCGTAGATCTTCATACCCTGCTCGACCATGGTCTGGGTCGTCTCTGCGGGGGTGTTCTGACCCGGGTTCTCGCCGGCCAGCGTCTCGGTGGCACCCGAAATGCGGTTGGTGTAGTCGATCAGCAGGCCCAGCAACTGGAACAGTACGTTCGACGGCTCGCGCACCGGCAGCGGGAAGATCGACTTCTTGAGGTCGTCGCCCGTGGAGTCCACGCGCTTCCACTCCAGGGGTGCAAACGTGTACGCACCCCCGCGAATCTTCGCACCGCGCCCCAGGAAGCCCCCTGCCGAGTTGGACATGGTGCCCGCGTCGATCAACTGGTTCAGCAGGCTATTGACCGACTCGTTCAGCGACCCCAGCAGCATCCCGAAGCCAACGTCATAGATGCCGTTGTCGGGGCTGGGGATGAAGGTGTACTTGGTGTAGTACTGAGTCGGCTCGATGCGCTGGATCCGGCCCGAGGTGGTGCGCTTGATCTGGTCGACCGAGTCGATACCGCACGCCAGGCGCACCAGGCAGCGCGAACTGTACTCGATGGTGGCAATGTACGGCTCGCGGTAGCCGTCGCCGTCCAAGTCCATGTACAGACACTGCTCAAGGAACGTGAACGGGGTGTCCTCGTCGCCCACCGGAGGGGTCTGACCGTGACGCTGGTCCGTGCGAGCCGTGGTGACGTTCTCGAGCGGGCGCGCATAGGTGGTGTACCACGGCTCCTCAAGGATGTCCCGGTACGTGCCAACGGCGACACGCTCATACACATCGTTGCGGAACATGGGGATGATGTGGGTCTTGCGTGGCGCAGTCTCAGTCGACTTGGCGTAGTAGTCCAGCACCAAGTCCTGGGCCAGCACCAGTTCAGACACGTTGTGCCCCAGGGTGCCGTCGTAGTACGTCTTCTTGAACGCACAGCCCACGATGGGCAGGTTGATCAGCAGTCGGTCGTGCTGCTCTTCCCACGCGGTGTCCTCTTCCAGACACTGGAAGCTCATGTGCCGGCTCACACGGTCCGCGCGCGCCTTCAACTCACCCGTAGGGTCGTCCCCGATCACCTTGTACTTGACGATGTCGGGGGTGTTGATGATCGCAGGGTACGCGCGGGAGTGGAACTGCAACGTCGCGATGGTCACCAGCGGGAACGTGACGTTGGAGCACCCCGCCCAAGGGAAGTTCTTCTCCTTGGTGACCTGCATGGCGAGGTCCATCGCGGCCTGGGTGCGCATCCGCCACTTGGTGCGGGACTGCTCGTCGCGGTCATAGCCCTCCCAAACGTGCTGACCGATCTTCTGCAAGTCCTCGTCAGAGAACCGATCTGTCAGGTTGGGTGCCATGATCGTGTTGCGATCAAGGACAATCTTTTTGCTGAGTTTGAGCATCTCAATAGCCCGTTACCTTGGAGCGACCAAGGAGTTTACGCGGATCGTTGGCCCTCATGTCAACTTCTTCGTCGTCCATGAAGTCATCGACCTCCATCTCAGCCAGCATATCGAACCCTTTGACCAGCAGTGCGGTCGAGTCGAACTGGTCATCGAGCACTGCATCGGAGAACCCTGTGAACTTCAGCAGCTCGTTCTCGTACCCCGGATACCATGAGGCGCGCTTATCGAAGCGCAGGTTACGCGCACGCATCCGCTTCTGCAAAGGTCGACCGCGTGCAGCCTTATCGCGGGTCGGGTTGATCGGCTGGCAGTTCAACCAGCGGTTGCGGATCTGCATCTCTTTGTAGAGGGTTGGTGCGATTGATTTCCAGATCACCCCGTCCTCGACAAAGAACACCTCCGGGTTGTACTCGTTCTGGATCTCAAAGAGCACCTCGATCCACTCCAGGGTGTCCCAGCGCCCGGTGAACTGATCGACGATGTGGGTGAGGTTCTTCACGCATCGACCGCCCACGGTGAACGATGTCCGGTTCGCCCGGTCGGCCTTGGACACGGCGAAGTCGCAACCGACGGCCATCTGCTTGGGTGTCTGGTAGTCCTCCTCGCTCATCTCCAGGAAGTCGTCCTTTAGCAGGTACGCCTCGCTGTTGTCGATGGGGTCGTTGAGGTACTCCTGGGCGTAGCCCGCCGCGTCCCCGTCGTCGATGAACGCCTGTCGGATCTCACGCAGCGACTTCTCGTCGAACTGCTCAGGCCAGAGGATGTTCATAAAGTCATCGAACCCGGCGTGGGCCTTGAAGAGCATGGTCCTCCACGATGCGTTCTTCATCAGGCGCATCAGCAGGGCGTCTTCGTGCAGGATGGTGCCGTGCATCCGTATGATCCCGCCCCGGCGCAGCGTGGGGATCAACTCCCGGTTGAACCAGGATCGGAACGCCACCCGCCTGTCCCGGTTCCCCGTCTGGTCGTCGTCCTCAAGGTCGTCACATACGATCAGGCCAGGGCGCTTGCCGTCCCACTTGGTGCCGCGCATCTTCTGCCCGCTACCCTTGGCAACGAAACGACAGCGGTGCCCGTCCTGGAACAGCACCACGATGTCAGCCTTGTTGTCCGTCTCGATCTCCTTGATGCCAAACGTGGTACGCACCTCGTCGTACTCACGCAGCACACGCGAGATGTCACCCAGGTGCCCCTTGGCGAGCTCCTCGGTGTTACTGACGATCATGATGTAGTCCTGACTGCGAAAGAGCGCGCAGGCCAGGGCGTAGCTGTGGGTAAGCGCGGTACTCTTGGCATGACCACGGGGTGCTGCGATGGCACACCGGGCCGCATCGCTACAGTACATCTCCCAGCAGGTCCGGTGGAACTCGGGCATGGGTCGCGGGTTGTCGTACATGGGGGACAGAAACATCCCCGCAAACGCCTCGATCAACTCAGCCGTGACCTGTACGCGCTCCATTACTGCACGCGACCGTCGGCCTGCAAGACCACGGGGAAGTGCTTCTCACCCCCAAACGATGGGGCGGTTGTGCCGCACAGTACCCAGTAGAGCGCGTCCAGAGCGCCCCTGGCATACAACTCCGAGTTCGGCCCGTCCGCCGTCTCGAGTCTGGAGATCTCGTCGTTGATGAGCTCCACGGACTTCTCTACGAAGATCATATGGGGTTGTTCACGATGGCTACGATCCCGGTCATCTTCAGCGTCTGACCAGTTGACGTTACAACGGTGGCTGTGACCTGGATCATGTCCCCCTGCGTGCCACCCGAAAGGTTGACCTGGTACTTGGTGCCGTTGATGATGGGACTGCCGGCACTCAGCACCGGTCCCACCCCAAGCCAGACCGCCTGGACCGGCGGGCTACCCGATGACAGCGTCTCACCGATGCCAAGGAGTGAGACGAAGTCAAACGTATAGGTCTTCGTCTCACCCGCCGCCTTAACGGCCATGACGGTCTGCGTCATCAGGCACCCGCCATCTTGGCGCGTTGCCGGATCGGTCGGTCCGTGGTCGGTTCAAACTGCTGGTTGAACGGGTTCACTCCCATCAGGTCGCGCTTCTGCGGCGACTTGGTCTGCTTCTTGGGCTTGAACGACGGTTTGCTGCGCTGGGTGCGGGACATAACTACTCCACATCAATAACGTCGGGGGCATCATACCCCCCGTTTGGGTTGCGTTGCAGCTTGATCAGACGCTGCGCAAGTTGTGTCAGGTGGTTCTCATCCATGGCCGGTCCTTTGGTCACTTCCACCTGACGCTTCTCACCATACCTCTCCCGGTCCCACACTTGCAATAGCCACTGTCGCGTTTTTATGCGAAGCGCGCTGCGCTGGACATCTTCCAGGGGGTTTTCCACCGCGTCGGCAATTCGCAGCATCTCATCTTCAACGATCCCCGCCCCAATGGCCCGCGCTTCGTAGTAGCGCCGCTTGCGGTCCGGGTCTTTCATGATCCAGGTGCGATAGCGGGCTTCCGGGAACTTGCGGTTGTCCTCGATCAATACATCTTTGAGGATCATTCCATTGGCGATCTTTTCCAGAAAGCCTTCGAACGAAGCCTCGTACATCGTGTGCGTGAGTTCACGCAGCGCGACTGCACTCGAGGTCTTGTTGTCCTGGAGCATCCAATCAGGAACCTCACTGATTGCGCCAATTTCCGGGGTGTCTTCCATGATGCGTGATTATATCCAGTTGAGGAGATTGTCAACAGGGTCGGGGGTCGGGAGTTGGATGTCGGAGTTGGATACGACCGAGCCGGTTGGTTCGGGTTTTGTCATGTCATCGCATTAAAGTTTCTTTGTTTCCTTTTTCAGAGGTGGGTGGCGGATAAAATTTTCCTTGATGCCTTTTTCAAAGTTTGTCGGCGGATAAAATTTTCCTTGATACCCTTTTGAAAATGGGTCGCGAAATGTGAGGGTGTCTTCACACATTCACTTCGCCTCTCGATTTTGCCCCCCGCACCCCCGGATCGCGGCTCGCCACCCCCGCGCCCCGTCGAATCGCCACCCCCGCGCATCGCTGAGCCTGCCGACGGCACACAGGGGCGCAGCGTGGTCGGTCGGATCGCAGCGCCAGTCTGCCATCGACTCGATGCACCACGGGGTCATCTGCGGGGTCCGTGGAGCGCCTGCCCGACAGATGCTAGGCACAACGACAATGACCCATTGTCGTTGTGCCCAGGTCGACAATGATCCTTGTGCAGTGTGTCCAGGGCGCACAAGGATCATTGGCAAGATCGGTTTAATCACCATGTTCAATTTTGCTGTGGTTCGATACCATGACAGAAGTGTCTGTCGAGGCCCGGGGGAAGTCACTTTTTCAAAATTACGCAAAATTTCAAAAATCGTACCCCCCCAAAATCCCGTATTTTGTCACGTAATACGATCATTTATTCTTTGACACCACACGTAGATTGACAGCACACCCTATGACCCCATGCTAATCCGATCAATCCGATCTATGCTGGCATAAATCTATGACCAATGACCGACGGACGGTCGATTCTGGCCGACGAACGGTAGACAAGGGTTGTTTGATAGGTGTAGGATAGAGACTCTTGCAGCAACAACCCCGAAAGGGAATGACCATGGAAAAGCTTATCAATACCTACCGTGCAGCACCGACTGATGCCAACCGCACCAAGCTGCAAAAGTACTTGGATAAACACATGATGGCGATTTGCATGGCCACCCCGGAAGAATTGGCTTTCCTGAAAGCCAACGGATTCAGCATCTGACAGTCTGTCACCTATTGCGTCCCATGGGGCGCAATGGGGGCTAGATTGCCCGACCGATCAATCAAACAGGGGTGCAATATGGAAAAGATTGAATTTACAAAGGTGAGGAATGACGTAAACGGCAATAGCCGATACGTAGTCCATTTTCTCACCCTGGACGTGCACGGATGGCAATCCAATATCGGATTGTCCGAGCGGTATGCCATCGCGTGCAAACTCGCAAACAGCATCGGTGGGCGCAAATACCACAACAAAGCGTATGGGGGTGGCATCGTGTTCCAATCCTCAAGCCTGGGCGAATTGGTAAACGCTATCGCTCGCGTGACGGGCAAACAATTCCACGGATGGGAAGTCAAATGACCATCGAAACCGCAGTGTTTCTGACAGACCTGGAGCGCGCACAGGTTGTACTCGCGCTGATCGCGCAAGCGCGCATCCTCGAGAATGCCGGCATCGATGCTGGCGAGCTCAAGACCTTAATTGTCAAGATTGACGGAGAGTGGCAATGAATGCATGGGATTGGATCATCGCCATTGGCTTCGGGATGCTCTTCGGTTTGATGTTGACCGGGTGGCCCGGGATGCCGCTGTTCTGAGAATCCAGCCTACAGGCCCGCGCGATGTGGGCCTGTGGGATGCGGTTTTCGCATCGACCCATAACATTAAGGGGATTGACATGATGTTGACCATCAATGGTGATTACTTCACTGCCGTGCATCAGTTTGTCGCGACCAAAGATGTGTGGTTCTATCTCAAAGGTGTGTGCATCGACACCGGCCCGCATGGTGCCTTCATCGTGGGATGCCATGGTGCTTCGCTGGCTGTCGCGCTTGTCAGTGGCGATGCCCTGCCCGTCGCGCGTTTCATCCTGGACGCGTCGGCGTGCGACATGATCGCCAAAATGCGTCCCACGATGATTGACATCGACATGACGGGCATCGTGGGCGACTATCAGGGTGGCGAGCGCCGCACGGTTACGGTCCGCACGTACGGCAAAACCCAGACCAGTTTGCAGGTGTCCGAGATTGACGGCATCTATCCGTCCTGGCGTAAAGTCGCCAAGCACGCGGGCGATGCCTATCTCACCAGTCATGCCATGTATGACCCTGCCCTGGTGACTCGCGTCCAGAAGGCCGGCGCGATCATCAAGGGGTCCAAGGCGATGACGTTGATCCGCCCCGGTGGCAAAACGGGATGCGGGTTCGCGCAGCTCGACAATGACGGACTGTGCTGCGCCTGGATCATGGGTCTGCGTGGTGACATTGCCGATCTGCCGTCGGCCCCTGCGTTTGTGATCGGAGAATGACCATGCAAAAAGGTAACTCTTGCGCCGCGATGGCGCACCGTGCGGGGCGCCTGGTGCGCCAGTCGAATGCCTGGAAGGTGCGGGAGGGTCGCATGACCCTCAAAGCCCTGCGCCGCTGGGTGCGTAGCGTCGAGCGCGAAGCCCGCGCCGACATCACCCCCTTTCAGGGATGGAAGGGGGTGATGCGATGAACCGCAGTCTGGCACTCAAGCAGGCGACGTCCCATGTGAACATCGTTCGCATGGGTGACAGGTGGTGCGTCATCGGCCCGCACGATTACGCCAAGCCCCACGGACCATCGGGCGAGCACGTGGTGCAGCACTATCACCAGGCGGTCAAGGTCGCTGCACTCTGGCGTGCCAGTGTCGCCTTGGCGCTGATGGACCGGCTCACCAACAGGGCGCTGGACATCATGTCCGATGCGTGCTGGTGGGTCGACAACGTCAGTAACGCTCGCACCCTGGTAACGCTCGCGATCAACGCGCCGATGAATGAAGAGGATTAATCATGAAACCGATGAGCAAAACCGCTGCCCTCAAACTCGCGTCCACGCGCGTCAGCATCCACGGACGCGGCACGGACTGGCTGATCGTTGGTCCGTATCGCTACGATCATCCCTACGGACCCTACACCCAGAGGACCGCCACCAGTTATCGGGGTGCCATCCGCCTCGCGGCCCGGTGGAAGGCCAACATCGCCCTGACCCTGATGGATCGATACTCGGACCGCGCTTACTATACGATCCACAGTGCGATGCGCGATGATGGCATCGGTGACACGCGCGAGCTCGTGAACATCGGACTGCGCGCCTAAGACTGCCCTGGCTTGCTAGCCGGCTCGCCACCCGCACCAGTGAAGTCGACATCCCACCATCGGGGATCGTTGAATTTCACGCTGCGGGTGGCTTGCGTTTGGGGATGCCGATCAATGATCGCATCGCGGATACGCTGGCGCGCCTTGATGACCGAGCGCCGGTAGTCCGCGAAGCTATCCCCCAGCCTGGGGTTGATCGCCCACACAGTCGACTTGCGACTGTCTTCGACCAGTGTGACCCAGTTCTGCGAGGCTAGCCAATCCATGGCCGTGCGTATCTCCATTTCAACCTGGGGCAGGCTCTTACCATCGAAGACACGCCGACCGCTGGCACGTATCTGCGCCAGGGTGAGCGTATCGACTTCACCCGAGTGCTGCACCACGTACTCCATGATCCACCGGTCGACGGTATGCCCCAGCGTCAGCAGATTGTAGACGTAGCGGTAGGTGGGAATGACCCACTCACGCGCGGCACGGATCGCACAGCGCATGGTCGCCTCGCTCACGCGCGGAGCGTGTGGGTCGGTGAGGATGTGGAACACCAGTGCGAGGCGACCTGTCAATCCCTCGAGTTTACCCAGAGCTGTCAGATACGTGTCCGACCCCTGGATCGTACGTTCGTCCTGGCGGAGCTCTTCGTACCAGGTCTGGAACTCGCGATACATGGCGTACGCGCCAGGCTCGAGCGTATAGGTGCGCTGTGGCAGTGCGTGGATCGCACGGATGACCGACTCCCATTGCGGCTTACCCGAGAGCCACCCCTCGCGCGGCTCATTGCGTCGGGTGTACTCGGCCCGCAGCACCACCGGGATGAACCGCTGCACCAGTCCGTCTCGCGAGAGTGCGGGCAAATTCTCACGGAACACGCGCGGCTGGATGTTCCCATAGATCGACACGGCAAAATGCTCACAGTCGATCTGCCCCGCAGTCACACGGTCCATCCGGTACGGCTTGCCTTCATATCCTTGGACCCACGCGCTACGATCATCTCCCGAGCGTACATCGCACACCTTCGCGACCCAGCCTGCCATCTCATCCAGGTAGCACAGCAGGCCCGCAGGCCGATCCGCTGCCTGGCGCACAAGCTTTTGGGACGTAATGTCGGACACGATGATGCGCAGTGGCACGGGTTGCGGTGGGAGCTCCGGCACGGTGGGCATCGTGGCATTGGGCAGCGCCTCGAGCGGGTTCGCAGACTGGGTGAGGAATTCCTTCTTCGCGGATGCGTATCTCGCCTCCATGCCCTCCCACACCAGCATCTCGGACTTGTACCGCTTCACATCGGCCTGCTCGATGGCATGGATCGGGTCGAACATGGGTGCGGAGCCTGGGGTCTTCTTATCCGCAGGGTCGCCAATGGTCATCAGCCACAGAATCGGCGGCACTTCGAACTCCGGCATGAGCTCGAGTCGAGTACGCGCGTCAACTGCGCCGCAGACCGCCGCCAGGCCGGCGATGATCGGCACCAAAGGGTCGCACCCGCGCGTCTCGCTGATCTCCATGGCGCGATCCACCAGAGATGGTGGGAAAATGTCCATGGGTACGTCAGGTGCGGGAGGCTCCATGTACGCGCCCGTCAGTTTGGGCGACGTTGGCTCAACGTGCGCGAACAGGTGCTCTGCACTGGCAACCGCGCGGCTCCAGCCGGCCTGCTTGGCGTGATGGAACAGCGTCCCGATGGTGATGCCACTGTCAGGCTTGAACGATCTCCAGCACGCCTCAAGGTCGGCAAGCCCCTTGTACTTGAGCACCGATCCCTGGCTCCACTCATCCCACAGGATCAAGCCCGGGTGATCGCCTGCGACGGGCACGTAGACCGAGTGCAGCGCCATACCGACCGACACCCAGGTGTCGCGGTCGCACCCCGGATCGATGTGGTGCAGCGCCTCGCGGATATCGTCCCAGGACACCCACTGATTAGTGGCCGACTTGATCAGCTTGCGCGAGTCGGCTTTGACGAACTCGTGCCAGTGGTCCAGCAGCTCGATGGGGATCGTCGGCAGGCGCGACCAGTCCCCACGCCCACCCCACCGGTACGGCTGACCCGTCAGCGGGTGGATCGTCGGGGGGATCACATCCTGGGCAGTGGTGTTCGCCTTGGTCCCGCAGCGCATCTCATAGGCGAGATAGACCTGATTGTCGACGGTCTTACTGACCTTACGCGTGGGCAGCACCATGCCAAACGGCATGGCGTACAGCAGCTTGCCGCGTCCCGCGCGACCCGACTCGATGGTCACTGCATCGTGGGCCTGATACAACGCTGCAAGATCCACCCCCACCTCGGCCAGCATCTGGGTCGCGATGTCCCAGTTGTCGATGTCGAGCGCCATCGTGCCCGAGTAAGCGTGCGCCAGGCCCACACCATAGCCATCCGGCAGGTCTGCGCCCGACTTCAGCATGGCACCCTTGTGCTGCCAGCCGGTGTGACGCGGCCCCTTGGTGCCGGGGGGGATCGGGACCAGGGACCAGCCCTGTCGGATATACGCATCATAGGATGCGTTCAGAGGTGTGATATTCATGTTGACAAGTCTACAAAGCGCGACTAGGATTTGTCAAACATTTGGAACACACGATGAAAGACCACAACCTCACGAAGCACCTTTCCACCCGTGTTCACCCGGACACCCACAAGAAGTTCGTCCAGGTGGCACAGCGGTTTGGCCGACCCTCCGATGTCCTGCGTTCATTGGTGGAGTCTTTCCTAAAATCCAACGCAAGGAGTAGTCAGAAATGAGCATGGAACATGAGTTTTCCCGAATTGCCGACGCCCTCGAAGCCCTTGTAGCCCAGATCGCCAAAGCACCGCAGTACAACCCCGCACCGGCACCCGTTGCCGCTCCCGTTGCTGTCCCCGTTGCCGCCCCGGTTCTTGCCACCCCGGTGGTGCCGGCCCCCGCCCCTTTCGTTGCGCCCAGCCCCGTTGCCCCTGCCCCCGTCCCTGCTGCCCCGGTTACCCCGCCTGCGGCTGTCTCGAGTGCTGCGGCATCCCCTTCTGAGTCTGCCCCCTTCAGCGACGGCAAGGGGTTGCTATCGTACGTCATGGAGTCCTACAAAGCCATGGGGCCGATCAAGGGTGCGCAGATTCAGGGTGTGCTGGCCTCGCTGGGCTACCAGAACATCAACGATGTGCGCCCGGAGCACTACGCCGCACTGCACAAGGGTGTGGAGGCTCTGAAATGAGCACCCACTCCAGCCTGTCGCCGTCGGCGCGGCACCGCTGGTCCCGGTGTCCGGGGTCGGTGCGCGAGGAGGCGCGCTACCCGTCGGACGCCAGCACCAGTCCCGCTGCCATCGACGGCACCCACAGCCACACGCTGTTGGAGCACTGCATCACCGACCTGAAGATGGCCGGTGAGTACGTGGGTCAAACGCTCGAGGACCGCGAAGGCACGTTCGTGGTCGACGCCGAGCGTGCCAAGCGGGTCCAGGTGGCGCTCGACTACATCACTGCCAATCCCGGCGATGCCGTGTTGGCGGAGACGCGGGTGGACCCCCAGTACCTGGTGGGCCGTGCCGACATGCGTGGGACTGCGGACGTTACGATCTGGGCGAAGACGTACATCGAGATCATCGACTACAAGGACGGCATCGCCCCGGTGACGGACTCCGGGCGCGAGCAGCTTGAGCAGTACGCGCTTGGCGTTCTGTCGAGCCTGGGTGGCAGTTATGGGGGTCGCGATGAGGTCCGCATGACCATCATCCAACCCAAGCTTGCGATGTTCGGTGGCAACCCGATCACCACCTGGACCATGCCGCTGATGGACGTAGTGCGCCTGGGTGCGAAGCTTCGCAAAGAGGCATCTGCGACCGACGATCCCAACGCCCCGCTCATCCCGGGTGAGCTCCAGTGCAAGTACTGCAAGCACAAGGGTGCCTGCGCAGCTCTGGCGAACGATCAACTCGAGCGTGCAGGTATCGCGTTCGATGACCTGCAAGTCGCCAAGCAGGCCGCGAACACGGAACCGACCGAGCTCTCCGACGACAAGATCCGTGAGATCGTCGAGTCGGCACCACTGCTGCGCTCGATGCTCGAGGCGGTCGAACAGGAAGCACTGCGCCGCATGAAGGACGGCAAGACCATCGAAGGACTGAAGGTCGTGCGCGGGCGCGGATCGCGGTCCTGGGCGCTGCCCGAGGATCAGATGGCGATCAAGCTTCAACACATGGGCTTGCCCAAGAGCGCCATCTGGGAAACCAAATTGATCAGTCCCGCGAAGGCTGAGAAGGTCACCTGGACGAAGAAGGTCGGTGGTGTCGAGGAGGCGCGTCGGTTGTCCGAGCGTCAACTCAAAACCCTGCAAGGTGAGTACGTTGCCAAGAGTGACGGAAAACTCACAGTCGCCCCTGCCTCGGACCCGCGCGAGCCTGTAGTATTCAATGTGTCTCCGATGTTCGCACCGGTCGACACCCCTGTTGATGTCCCCTCTGATGTTCCCTCTTGGTTGCAATAAGGAGTTTTGAAATGGCTGCTGAAATTCTCTACATCTCGAACGCCCGTCTCTCGTTCCCCCACCTGATCGAGCCGCAGACGCAGATCAATGCGAAGGGTGACAAGCGCGTCACCTGGAGTGCCGACCTCATCGTTCCTCCCGACCACCAGTCGCTCCAGCAGTTCATGCTGGCCGTGCAGAAGGTCGCCACCGACAAGTGGAAAGAGCACGCCAACGCGGTGCTCCAGATGGTCCAGGGTGACCGCAAGAACCGCTGCTTTGGTAGCGGCAACGAGAAGGTCGACAAGAAGACTTTCCAACCCTATGCGGGCTACAATGGTCATATGTACATCACTGCGATCTCCACCCGGATGCCCCAGATCATTGGTGCCGATGGGAAAGTGATTGATCCCGCCAATTCGATGGCCGTGCAAGCCGCTGCGCGCCGTCTCTACGGGGGTTGTCGCGTCAACGCTGCGGTACAGCCTTGGGCGCAGGACAACACGCATGGTCGCGCCATCCGGTGCGAGCTGATCGCGGTCCAGTTTGCCGGTGACGATGAGCCGTTCGGTGAGTCGGTCCCGGATGCGTCGGGGATGTTCGGTGCTGTCCAAGGACCGGCCACCCATACTCCGCAGGCTCCCGGCATCCCCGGCCTGCCGAGCTTTTTCGGCGCGAACCAGTAGTCTCCCCTGTAGCACGTTCATGGGGGTCCGTTGCGGGTGGCACGGACTTAATCGATCCACATACGGACGCCCCAGCCTTTTTTCTCAGGGGAAAGCGTGGATATCATCTATGACTTGGAGACGTATCCCAACGTCTTCATCATCTCTGCGTGTGTCGCAGACGCGCCCATCACCTGGGCGTTCGAAGTCAGCGACTGGCGCGATGATTGCGAGGAGATCCGCAACTGGCTGATGTGGATGAAGGAAAGCCAGTGCCGCATGGTTGGGTTTAATAACCTGGGGTTCGACTACCCGATCCTGCACCTGTTCACCCAGCGCGCCAAGGTCACAGCCAAAGAGTGCTATGACAAGGCGCAGGCGATCTTCCAGGACGAGACGCGGTTCGGTCATCTGGTCTACCCGTCCGACCGCTACGTCGAGCAGATCGATCTGTACAAGATCCACCATTTCGACAACAAGGCGCGTGCCACCGGACTCAAGGTGCTTGAGTTCAATATGCGCTTGGACAACGTGTCCGACTTGCCGTTTCCACCCGGCACGGTATTGACCCAGGACCAGATGCGAGTGCTCAAGGAGTACAACGCACACGATGTGCTTGCCACTCAAGCGTTCTATGTCAAAAGCCTCGAGAAGATCGCGTTCCGCGAGCAGTTGACCCGTGAGCATGACCGGGACTTCATGAACGCGAGCGATGTGAAGATCGGTAAGGACATCTTCCAGCAGGAGCTCGAGCGTGCCGGCGTGCAGTGCTATGAGTACAGTCGCGAGGGTCGCAGGCCGCGCCAGACCCGGCGTCAGGCGATCCGCCTGGCCGACTGTATCCCTTCGTTCGTTGAGTTCCAACATCCCGAGTTCCGTCGGGTGCGCGACTGGTTGTCGACCCAGGTCATCAGTGAGACGAAGGGTGTGTTCAACGATCTGACTGCCACCGTTGGCGGGCTTCATTTTGTGTTCGGCACCGGGGGCATCCACGCATCGGTCGAGAACCGCTATTTCGAGTCCGACGATCAGCACCACATCGTCGACATTGATGTCACATCCCTGTACCCGTCGATTGCCATCGAGCAGGGCTACTACCCCGAGCACTTGGGTCCGACGTTCGTTCATGTGTACCGGCGTCTGCGTGAGCAGCGTGTGTCGTACAAGAAGGGCACCGCGCAGAACGCGATGCTGAAGCTTGCACTCAACGGTGTCTACGGGGCATCGGGTGACCAGTTCAGCATCTTCTACGATCCTCTGTTCACCATGAAGATCACCATTGGTGGGCAGATGATGATCGCGATGCTGGTGGAGCGCCTGGCTTCGATTGACGGGGTCCAGATCATTCAGTGCAACACCGACGGTGTGTCGATCTGGAAACGCGCTCATCTGGACATTGATCCGGTGCTGACCGAGTGGGAAGCACTGACCCGTCTGCACCTTGAGCGGGTCATGTACCAGAAGATGGCGATCCGCGATGTGAACAGTTACTTGGCAGTCGACATTGATGGCAAGGTCAAACGCATCGGAGCGTATGAGTACGATCTTGATTGGAACCAGAACCATTCGGCACTGGTGGTCCCCAAGGTCGCTGAGAAGGTCATCGTTCAAGGTCTGCCGATCCGCGACACGATTATGAATTGGCCGGATCGCATGGACTTCATGGGCCGCGTGAAGGTGACTCGGGGTCACCGTTTGGTCGGCGTGGTCGACGGGCAGGACCATACGCTCGAAAACACTCAGCGGTACTACGTGAGCAAGGGGGGTGTGCAGTTGGTTAAGGTGATGCCACCCCTGGCAAAGACCCCGACGAAGGTGCGCAGGGTTGGGGTGGAGAGTGGCTGGACGGTCTGCTGCTGCAACGACATCCGCGATGCAGCTCTGCCGATTGACTATGAGTACTACATCAAGGAAGTGGAGAAACTATGTCTGAGTCTCATGTGACGTTCGATACGTGGGAGCGCGATAGCCTGGTGAAGTTTGCCATCGAGGCGAGCAAACGCATGGCGCAATTGGAACGCGAACTCGGGGATCTGCGGGAGCACTGCACGATGGTCGAAGAGGATCGCATTGCACTTCTGCGTCAGTGGCGCGAGTTGGTGGTGAAGCGCCATGCTTGAGAAGCAGATCGAAGACAAGGTGTGTCAGTACGCACGGTCCAAGAATATCCTGGCGTACAAGTTCACCAGTCCTGCGAGGATGGGTGTGCCTGATCGGATGTTCGTCGCACCACTGGGTCGGGTGTTCTTCATCGAGTTCAAACGCGAGGGTGGTCGAGTCACGCCGGCACAGGAGCGCGAGCACACCCGATTGATTGCACACGGCTGTGAGGTCCATGTGGTGGACAACGTGCTGGACGGTTATGAGGTTGTTGACCGGTATGCCGGGGAGCAACAATGACCGCTTATTACAACGAGATTGACCCGTTCGCTGCGCAGACGCTGCGCAACCTGATTGCGGCGGGTCACATTGCACCAGGGGTAGTCGATGAACGATCCATTGAAGATATCAGACCTTCCGAGTTGGCTGGTTACACCCAATGCCACTTCTTTGCCGGCGTCGGAGTATGGAGCTACGCCCTGCGCCTCGCAGGATGGCCCGATGATCGTCCGGTATGGACAGGTTCCTACCCATGCCAGCCTTTCAGCGCGGCAGGCAAAGGTGCTGGGTTTACTGACGAGCGGCACCTGTGGCCCGCGTTCCACTGGCTTATCGAGCAGTGCCAGCCTCCAGTCGTCTTTGGAGAACAAGTTGCGAGCAAATTTGGCCTTGCGTGGATCGACCTTGTACGAGCTGACCTGGAAGCATCGGGCTACACCGTCGGGGCGGCTGATCTTTGCGCTGCGGGCGTCGGTGCGCCACACATCCGACAGCGACTTTACTGGGTGGGTCACACCATCGACAAGAGATTGGAAGGACACTCCGGGGATGGCAACGGAACGCCCGGATGGAAGAAGTCGCCTGGATCAACTGCCGAGGCAGGCGAATCTGGTCGGCCAAACCCGACTAACGGCCACTGGCGAGCTGCTGACTGGCTCCACTGCCGGGATGGATTCTGGAGGCCGGTTGAACCCGGCACATTCCCGTTGGCTCATGGGACTCCCGCCCGCGTGGGACGCCTGCGCGCCTACGGAAACGCGATTGTCCCGCAAGTCGCGCAAGCGTTCATCGAAGCCTGGGACAACATCTGATGAGAACCGCGACTGATCTGCACGATTACCAGCAGCGCGCGGTCGAGTTCCAATGTACACACCCCCACTCGGCCCTCTGGCTGGACATGGGTCTGGGCAAGACGGTGGTGACGTTGACCAGCATCGCGTACCTGATCGGCTGTGGTCATCTAAGCGCGGTGATCATCGTGGCACCGATCCGCGTGTGCAGGCTGGTCTGGCGGCAAGAGGCTTTGAAGTGGGAGCACACCAAGCATCTGCGGTTCAGCCTGGTGACCGGTACCAAGGACCAGCGTGCTCGAGCGTTGCTGCGACCTGCCGATGTGTATCTGGTCAACTACGATGTATTGGGCTGGCTTGCCGAGAGCCTGCACACTTATTGGATCAGCAAGTCGCTACCGTTGCCAGCAAACGGGTTGGTCTGGGATGAGCTCTCCAAGATGAAAAACTCAGCCACTGAGCGGGTGAAGTCGGTCAAGAAGATCCTGCCCCACTTCATCTGGCGCACCGGGCTGACTGGCACGCCGGCATCAAACGGCTACCAGGACCTTCACGGGCAATTCCTTGTCCTGGATGAAGGCAAGCGTCTGGGCACCAGCAAGACCGCGTTCAAGACCCGGTTCTACAAGAAGGCCGGTCCGTACCGCGAGGTGGCGTACGACGACACCGAATCCATCATCAAGGGGTTGATCGGGGACATGACGCTCGAGATGAGCGCGGAGGACTACAACAAGCTTCCCGACATGATCATCAACAATGTCGAGTGCGAGTTGACCGACAACCTGCGGTCCATGTACGACACGATGGAGCGGGAGTTTTTCTTACGCTTGGACACCGGTACCGACATTGAGGTGTTCAATCAAGCCGCGTTGACGAACAAGCTTCTCCAGTTCAGCAACGGTGCCATGTATCCCGTTGCAGGGATGCCCTTGTGGGAGGCGATCCACGATCTCAAGCTTGAGGCTCTTGAGGACATCATTGAAGAGTGCCAGGGTCAACCGATCCTGTTGAGCTACGCCTATCGGTCCGATGCCGAGCGCATCATGCAGAAGTTCGCTGCACTGCGCCCCATCAACCTGACCGAGTGCAAAAGCGAAAAGGCACTCAACGATGCCATGGCACGATGGAAGTCGGGAGACTGTCCGTTGATGATCGGTCATCCGGCCTCGATGGGCCATGGGGTTGACGGGTTGCAATCCAAGGGGCACACGTTGGTCTGGTACGGTCTGACCTGGAGCCTGGACCTGCATGACCAGTTCAATGCGCGGATTCGCCGCCAGGGGCAAGGGGTGCCGGTGATCTGTCACCGCATCCTGTGCGCCAACACCCTGGACCAGGCACAAGCATTGGCGCTCGACTCGAAGGCTCAAACGCAGGCGGCGTTGCGAAATGCCATCAAAGAGTATCGGGCATCACGGGGAGCTTGACAAAGATTGTGGGTCGGGTAGGATTGACTTTGTTGTTAAACAAATGGGAGACATAATGTCGACGGATGAGATGATGGCGGTGCTCAAGAACTGGAAGACATTGAACCAGGTGATTGGGCAACTCGATGAGCCGACGGTCACTTCGCTGCTCAACTTTGAGACGATGACCAAGGCCCGTAAGTCAATGCAAGTCCGCTTGCACCAGCGGTACGTGACGCTGCGCGATGAGCGGGAACGTAACTACGTGATTCAGGGGGGTTTGCTGTGAGCATCAGTGAGTACTGCATCCATCACAATTTGCGCCGGCACTTCAGCAGCATCGAGCTGCTGGTGTTTCCAAACGGCTGGTTGAACAAGGGGTTGGATGTGCTGTTCGAGTACGACCCCGAGGTTGCGCAAACCTGGGACGAACCCGGCATCCCGGCCCAGGTGACGATCCACCATGTGCTGCTGGACGGCATGGACATCATCGACCTGCTCAAGGACGAGGTGATCCAAGAGCTCACCGATGAGATTCTGGGAGACGATGATGAGTGATGCAATGACTGGCGGCATCCTGGGACTGCTGCTTCTGTTTGCCTGCGTGGCACTGGCTTTGATGATCGGTCGCTGCATCGAGTTCGGGATGCGCGGGGACTGCGACCACAACTGCAACGAAGGTCGCAATTGTTCTTGCGGAAGGGGAGAGAAATGACCGGACACGAACATGCCGCGCTGATGGCGCAGTACGCGCAGGATGCTGCTGAGACGGACAAACCTTGGGAACGGTGGGAGTGCGACGGAGGTTGCCTTGTGTGGACTGCCTGCATAGGCCCGTTGTTGTGGATGCCTGAAACGCGATATCGCCGCAAGGCCAAGACCATCAACATCAACGGGCACGAGGTGCCCGAGCCGCTGCGGGTCGCGCCGCCGGTTGGGGATGCCTATTATGTGACCAGCACCGAGGGTAGCTTTTGGTCGGTATGGAACGGTTGCCACCACGATCAACGAAGGCTGAGTTCCGGGCTTGTCCACGCGACACACGAAGCCGCCGAGATTCATCGGAAGGCGCTTTTGTCGTTTACGGAGGTGCGCGATGAGTGATCGCATCTGGCACTCGGGACCTCCGCCGCACGTGGGGTGGTGGAATGCGTCGATGGTCTTGGACCCTGTTTTGTGGTCCTGGTGGGACGGAGAGCGTTGGTCGCTATGCGTATGCGACTTTAATTCAGCCGAAGCCGTCAATAAGCGCGCTCTGCGGCCCCTGCCCGACGAATATAGGCACAGGATGCGTTGGACCGACTACTGGCCCGAAGGCGCGCGGGTTCCGCGCATCGATCCGAGAGGTGAGAAATGACCCGCGACGACATCATCTCAATGGCGATGGATGCTGGGTGCAATCGGCGCGGTAGCGGTAGAGACCATTTTGCTTTCGACACTGCGGGTTTGATCCGGTTTGCGGAGTTCGTCGCAGCAGCAGAGCGCGAGCGCATGGTCGCGGAGGGTTGGCGTCAGAGTGCGCATCTTGCCGCGCACAAGGAGACCATCAACTTTGGTCGCTCACTTGGCGCAAAAGAGGAGCGCGAGGCGTGCGTCAACATCATCGACGCCTACTGTTTCCCGGTCAAGCCGACCAGCAAAAAGCTGGAGCTTGCGGCTCAAATGACCTGGGACGCGCTGCAAGCTATTCGGAAATCCATTGTGGAACGAGGTGACGAATGACCTATGGCACCTGGGACACCATGCGGCAGGTCTGGACCCTCACCCGCGAGCAGCTCGAGGCGCACATCGCACGCGAGCGCGAGGCGTGCGCGAAGTTGGCCGAGCAAACCATCTGCGACACGCACATCCCGACGGGCCTGCGCATCTACGGAACGCGGGTGGCGGATGCGATCCGGGCGAGGGGTGAGAAATGAAATGCCTGAGTTGTGGGTTCGGGTCCAAAACCATCGAGACGCGAACGGTCAAGAATGGGTGGATCCGCAGGCGGCGTGAGTGCCTGTCTTGCCTCTTCCGCTGGTTCACCATTGAAGTTCCCCAAGACGATATCCAAGAGGAATGATGAGTCCGAGTCAGAAAGCAGTATTGCAAGCCCTCAATGACTCCGAGGTGCCTTTAGGTGCCTTGGAGTTGCGCGAGATCACCGGCTACGGTCGCGCTGCGGTCCACACGGCGCTGCGGCGTCTACGGGACACTAAGTACGTGAGGATTGGTGCCTGGAAGAGGAACCTGTACGACTCTGGGGATCTCACGCCACTCTACACTGCAACACCTGGCATCAATGCAATTCGACCCAGACCTTTGACGATGAAGCAGCGCAGCAGGAACTACTACGTCAAGATTCAGGCACTTGCCAAGCGTCGATCCAGGAATCGACGCGGCAAGGAGAGCTCACCCTGGGACATACTTACCTGAGGATCATCATGTACCGAAAGAACAAGCGGGTCTTCCCCAACCTGGAGATCGTCACCAAGCGTGCGCAGGAGCTGGGCATCAGCGTCACCCAGTCCTACATCGAGTGTTACTGCATCGCCAACGGGTTCAAATACGACGACGTTCGCGTCCAGAATACAACCCCACCGGCACGTACTCAGGACGCTTGTTGACCATCCCGATCCACACCTTCTCGGCAAGCCACTCACTTGGTCCCACGATACGGTTGAACTCGAGGATCATCGATGCCGAGGGTTCAGCCGGGGCCAGCACCCAACTGTCAGGGGGTTCGCAGATCTCGGCAATGATCTGGCGGATGGCACTCATGTCGTTCACAAGTGCCTTGACCCCATGCTTTTCGGCCTGCAAGACCGTGTGCATGATCAGGTTCCACAAGACTTTGCCGAGTTCAGTGTGATCCTGGGTCACTTGCGATCCTGAAGCACGATGGCCTGGCACGCTTGCAACTGAAGCACAACCTGGTCCGCTTCTAGTGCGAGGGCGGAAAGATCTTCAGCAACCTTTCCGAGAACGTCGGACTGCGGGGTTGCATCACTTCCTGGGGCGGGGGTGGAAGTTTGACCGGTTCCACCACTACCGGTCGACACGGCACTGGATTGGTCGCACACCCGCTCAATCCCGCTGCGAATGTCAGGAACGGGAGCACGATGAGCACGACCAAGTCGCTTTTCATAATCTTCCACGATTCGGCTGAGTTCGGTTCGATGATCATTTTCTTTCGTCCTGTTGGCTTCTTCAAGTTGCTGGATCCTGGTAGCGGCTTCAGTTGCTTCTTTGGCTTGGACTTCCTGCCACTTGGATTCACACGACGCCGCGCCATCGTGACGCTGCCAGAACCCGGTGGCAACGATACTGGCGATCCACAGAGCTGCAAGCCCTGCGTAAAGGTACGGAGTGATCACTTGTCACCTTCCGGCATGATGACGGACAGGAACCCGGCGACCCCTGGGCCAATCATGAGCACCAGTTCGCGATAGTCCGGGGCGAGGTGCCAGCCGGCAGCAGACACGATCATCACGATCCCCTGCCAGGTCGACACTTCCTTGGCGCGTTCGCGCAGGTACTTGAGTGCGTTGCGGGCTTGCTGGTTCATGGGTTCACCACTTCCACTTCAATGGTCGTTGCGTGGGCGCAGCGGGTGATGAACTTCTCAAACGCTACGGTGCTGCTGATGAGTGCGGGACGCCCGTAAAGTGTACCGATTTGGGTGCCAAGAAGTACACACCCCTTGGAGTCAGAGTTGAAGTTGCCGGCGTGGAACAGGATCTGGGTGTGCTTGTTGCCGTCCCAGGAGGTCACTTTCGGGAACTCGTAGGTCATAAACGGGGGACCGTGCTCGAGTTGGTGGGGACCGTACTGAAGCGTGTACTTGCCCGCCGGCAGGATCGGGTTCCAGGTGGTGCCGTCTTCGAAGGCGTGCTCGAGGGTGTAGGCCACAAGTTCCCCATCCTCTTCGAGCTCCCCAAAGATGCCATCCGCTGTGAACTTGTTTCGCGTGAGTGTGTACATATCAGGTGGACCAAGTTAGTTGTTTGAAGGCGGAAGTTACTTCACACCTTCCGAAAGATACAGGATGACCAGTTGCGCCCTCTGAATGTCGAAGGCGACGGCGCGCTGACAGTGCCCCGGATCGACCCATTCCAAGAACTTTACCAATACCCGCGCAACCCGGTTTCCTTTGGGGGCTTCAATCCCTGCCCAACTGGAGATAGTGATCTTTTCTTTGTTCAGCAAAATCGCTGCAAAGAACACATCCAGTGCGATCACTACTTTCCTCATCCAGGTCTTAGGGCTTGAAAGCAACCCCATGACCACTACCGCACAAATCCCAGCAAAGAACTCGATCCACCAGATAGACATGATGTTCTCCTATGAAAGGGATTTAGAGTATCCCTAAAACTCAAGACCTGGTTATTGGGAAAGTCGCGGGACTTTGACGATGGTCGGTGCGACCGTGTAGGTGATTCGCATGAAATCAGGGAAGGACAGGTGGAACAGTCCAGAAGTAACCCTTGTGGAATAGTAATTCACGCCGTCGTGGCTGATACTGATATCCGACACCGTTCCGCCCGTGATGCTGTAGTCTGCCCCGCTGAACGCAGAAGCGAGCACGGAAGGGGTGAAGGTCGGCCCCGTGTGCGCGATGATGAACGGAGAACCTGTCGGGGTGATCGTGGCTGAGACAATCCCACCAGAGATACCCACCACATCGTTCTGACAGCGATTGCGCGTACCCCAAGACGTAGAACCCCAATTCGGATTGAGAATCAGATTACCAATCGGCTGTGGGTATTTGTCGGGAAGCCGCATGTAGTTGTTGTCCAGCACAAGGCGCACACCCGTCGCAAGGCCTGACTGCACCTCGATGAACGAACGCGCAGGGCGGCACGCCTGATTGATGTTCACTCCGATATTGTCGCAGCATTCGACGTTGCCAGAAACAGAGTTTGTGATGTAGATGCCGTCGTCACCAGCATTGATCACGGTGTTCCGACTCACCCTGAGCGTGTTCGCCTGATAGACCTGAATGCCGGGGTAGTAAGCGTAAGGCACTCCGTTGGCGTACACCGCCGCGCCTGCCGTCAGGTTATTCGCCAGAGAACCCGCTACCGTGATCGAGGTGGGAGTCGTAGCCGTTACCGTCGCGCCTTCAAACAGGAAGCCGTGGAACATCCGCATTCCAATGAAGACGTTCGTCGTGTCCGCAACGTACAGGACGTTGGTCCCCAGCGCAGATGGGGCGTTGATCGTCATAGCCCAGCTTTGGGTTCCGGGCGGGGTGAATGTGATCAGCGTACCCGAGGCGACTGCGCTCGACACAGGGAAGGACAGGGTGACGGTGGTGAGCGTCAGGCCCACAACAAAGCAGGTCGCCGTCGAAGGGAGCGATGCGGCCGGAAGACCTGAGCCGTTTGCCCCCATGCCAATCGTCAGACCCGCCGTACTGGGGAACGTCAGCACCGCCCCGGTCGCCGTGGCGGCAGAAGTGTAAAGCTCCTGCGGTGCCCAACCACTGTCGTAGAAGATGATCGAACTGCCCGAGGCAATGCTGCCAGTGATCGCGTTCGACAGCGTGACGGTCGTCATGTTCACGGCAACAACCGTAGTTCCGGCGGGCACATTCGTCGCGCTCACCGTCATGCCGATCCCGATCCAATAGGTCGAGGCGAACGTCAGGGTAGTCCCCGAAGCTGCGGTGGCGCTCGTCGTCAGCGTGACCCCGTTCTTGTTATACAGGTCCGTCGTGTCGTTGACCGTGTTGTCGCAGAACTCAGAGTTGATAAGCGCGTAGCCCGCGCCGCCGACATAGAACGCGCTCGCGGCACTGTTCAGGATCGTGTTGTGGTGAATCTTGATGTTGTTGAAACCGCCCGAAGCACCGACAACGTGAACAGCCCCGTAGGCACCTACGACATTGTGCAGACCGGGGCGGAGGGTGTTACCACAGCCGTCGATGATGTTGTCATGCACATCGATATTACTTGAGCCGTAGTTCTCGTAAATCAGCGCGCCGGTAATCGGGTTAGTGATGTGCTCGCTGGTAACGATGACCCCCGCACCATACGTTTTCTGGATGTAGTTGTCCGAAATGATGATGGAAGAAGCACCAACAACGGCAATTCCCCTCGCGTATTTCGTTCCGTAGATACGGTTCTGCGTGACGATGATCTGCTGGGGATAAGCCCGGTCGCCTTTGTAGCCGACGATTGCAATAGCATCGTCGCCGCCGTTGATGATCTGGTTTTGCGAAGTGAGGATGTTGGCGCAGGCTTTGGTGTGGTGAATCCCGTCGTGGTAGATGTTCACCAGAGTGTTCCACGTTACCCGCCCGTTCGTGCAGGAGCGTTGGAGGAGCGCCCCCGAGCCTGCGTTCGTGAAGTAGCACCGCGTCACTTCGTAGTTGTCGCAGGAGGTCAGCTTGACCAGTCCGTCATCTTCCGTCGGCAGGAACCCGGTGCAGTTGATCGCGTTGAACTTCAAATCCGCAATACGGAAGTTGCTCACCGACGCAAAGTGGATCAGCGAATTCGACCCGTCCGCAGAGATGCAACGAAGCTCCGACGCAACCCCCTCGCCCGAGATGCCACAGGTAAAAAGGAGGGGTCCCGTGTAGCAGTAGACCCCGCCGGGGAAGAATGCCTCATAGCCCGTGCCAAGAGCCGTGACAGCCGCAATCGCCGCAACAATCGCTGCGGTCTGGTCCGTCGTCGGGTTGGGGTTCAGACCGAACGCCTTGGAGACGTTGATCTTGGTGTTGAACGTCGCGACCCCGGAGAGCATCTGGTTGATGCTCAGGCGCACCGGGTTGCCGCTTTGGCTGGCCGGAAGGTACTCCGCTCCGGTCGGCTGGGTGCCTGTGGGAAGATTCAGAATCTTGTCATTCCCGTAAGGCGATAAAGCCCCCACCTGACTCGCTGTGGTCTGAACCGTATTGCTACCTTGTACGACAGGAACAAGCTCCGTACCGGTCAGGGTGCCTGCGACAGGAAGCTGGGAAATCTTCATTCAGTTCTCCGTGAAGATGGTTTCCCCACCTTCAGTCAAAATGTAGTCGAAGTTGCCGTAAAACGAATCGCTTGTTTCAGTCTCGAGAGGATTTGTGATCCCGATGAACAAATCCACAGGTTTGGGCTGGGCAAACGGGGGTGTCTGGTTATCGGGAACGGCTTTTACAAAATCCTGGGCTTCCCGAGGTTCCCAGTGCATTGGGCAAACATAGTAGCCCTGCCAGTGTTTTTTCAGTTCTGAAGCTTTCCGTTTTCTCCCACACCGGAAGCACACCGCATTCCAGTCACCGGGGGTATACGGACCTTCCCTCACGGTCGAGCCTCAAGGGCCGCAACACGGCGTCGTAGGTTTTGAACCTCAGCAATGATGTTAGCGATGAACTCAGCCGATCCATATTCCATGGATTGGTAAATCGGTTTGCCTTCGCTGTCCACGGCATCCTTCTCCCCGTGGACCGAGCCAGGGCTGACAGCCTGAACCTCATGCGCGATAAACCCAACCCCTCGAGTTCCGTCGGGGATCCAAGTCCAAGTCACCGGACGCAGTGCATCAATGAATGCACCAGAACCGGTTAGCGCACCCGGCGTAGCCTTGAGTCGATAGTCTGAAGTCGTGTTGTATGCAACCCCAGTTGTCCCGGACTGGGTAATCGATCCAACCGGGACAAAGGATCGTCCGAAGGTTATGAAGTTAAACCCGGATGCGGCCCCGAAGTTGTAGTTGGTCTGCGACCCATCTTGATACAGCGTAATCCCGGTGACAGCGGAGTTTCCCACATACACACTCGCAACCCCACTTCCTGAGTACGCGGTTGCCGTAAACACCGTAGCCATTGGGACAACCGCCCCCTGCGCTGACGGCAAGCCGGTAGTGTTTGAACTCTTAAACGAAAGCGAACCGTCTTTCAGGACCAGGGCCGCCCCCCACCCGTCATTTTTCAAAGTGTACTGGCTTGTGGTTCCGTTGTAGTTGACGTTGTGCTGGAGTTCGTAAATACCCGCGCTGGAGTAGGTCAGAGTCACCAGCCTACCGTATTGCTGATCAAGGATTGCCGCGTTTCCTGCGACAAGTGTGGGAGTCGTAGTCGTTCCACCAGCAAGGGAAACTGCCGTGGTTGCGGAGGCACTAGACCCTGCCGAACCGGTGACGTTGACAGGCCAGGTTCCTGTCGCTCCAGTACCGTCCAGGGCGGGCACGCCCAGGTTCGTCCGCGCAGTGGCTTTATCGGGGGGAGATACAGTCCCGTTGCCCAGAATGCTGTACACCGTGGCATTCACATCGTTCAGCCAGGACGAAATGATCTTCGTCACTCCGTCAACAAAAGTCGTGCTTGCCATATCAAACCCCTACTTGAGGATCAAAGGCTGGACTGATAAACCCAGCCACCACACATCCAGGAACAGCGTACCCAGCGTACGCAGATTGCTGGTTTGGGGAACAGACTGCTACAAACTGATCCGCCGGCATGGGTTGAGTCCAGGGTGGCGTCTGGGGGTCTTGCACACCCCGCACGAAGTCCTGGGGGTGTCTCGCCTCGTTGTGCTCCGGGCATACGAAGTATCCCTGCCAGTGGCGCTTGAGAGTCGATGCCTTGCGCTTACGCCCGCACTCAAAGCATACGGTGTTCCAATCGCCACTTTGCCAAAAGTCTGCGCGACCCATTACTCGTACACCCAGTCAGTCATGTACCCGAACTTTTGCAGCTCTGGGATCTGACTCTTGCAACGCTCACCTACATCATCGCGCACGTTGATCGATTCGGGAATGTCCACGGTCTTGACCAGTTGGTACGCTTCATGGGCTGAGTCGGCTACCGTAGAACCGAGGCCCACTGCAACCGCCACGTAGTCCCCGGCAGTCACCAGGCACTCAATCTCTTTCACCTCACCGTCGACTATGTGAGGTGCTTTGCCCAGCATCACTTCACACAGATGCAGGTTGTCGTCACCCTCAAGCCCGTAGATCGGGAAGCCCGAATGGTCCCGACCCGTGGTGCGCGACTTGGGGTAGTCGCCAATCGGGATCACGACACCCGTGGCGGTCTTGTCTTTGACCTTGAGCGTGTCCTTGCCGTCCAACAAGTCCTTCATCCACTGCACGGTCGAACCCTTATGCAGGCTCTGCTGGATGTTGAAGAGTGGCCAGCCTGGCCGACAGGTCCACTCCAAGGGGCGAGGCTGTCCCTTCTTGTCGATGATGAAGGCGAGGTCGACGTAACCCCGGTGTCCGATGTATACCAGGTAGTCTTCAAACTTCTTCAAGGTGTCCTCGAAAAGCTTGGACTCTTTGACGTACTTGACAACGGTCCCCTGCTCGCCCGTATTGCACCCGTAGTTGCTTGGCATCAACTTCTTGTGTTCCCAATTCTCGAGTACGCTCTTCGAGAACCCCGCCGGCCCAACCCAGCCGCCCACAGCAACCTCGATGCCGCCGACGAACTCCTGAAGGATGAAGTTGTACTTGTTCTTGCCTTGCTTCTTCCACTTCTCGAGCATGAAGATCATGTCGGCAGCAGATGACGATACGTAGGACAGAGCCTTGTCTGCGTCACCCGAAGGCTTGGAGACGAACCGGCGCGGGTTGGCTTTGACGAACTCAATCGCTTGGTTGTAGGTCTGGAACTCCTGCGACGGCATGACGTTCAGACCAGCCCGCTCCATGATGTCCATACCGTACTGCCGGTCGAGCTCCAGGCGTGACCCCAGCAGATTGGTGCCGAAGATCGGGAAGTCCTGATCGTGGTACTTCTCAAGCCGGTGCATCTCATACGCATTGTCCGACAGCACGATGATGTCAGCCCAGCGCATATGCGGCTCCCAGTCCGGGACTCGGGGGATGATCCCGCGTGCGATCTTGGAATGCTCTCCCCGGACCGGGCGGATCCACATCTTGACGCTATGACCTTCAGAGATGCACCGCATCCCGAAGTCAGTCAAGGCACCCGCTGGGTCAAGCAGCAAGACGTTCATAGTTCCTCGTTCGCAGCGTAGGTTCCGCCGATCTTACTTGCGATCCGCACCGCCAGGTCATTCACCTTGCGGCGCGTTTTGCCGGCAGGGGTCTTGCGCAGTGCTTCGATGGCTTTGGTTACATCCGCGTCAAGTTTCGCAATGTCGTCGGCACCCATGAGTTTGCCATGTTCCAGCATGGGTTTCACCTTGTTCCAGCGGTCTGCAAGGGACGAAGCACCGCCGCGAGACATATACTGGCGCACAGCGTCGGGCATTGCCTTGCGCCCACCCTCGTCCAGCAGTTGCGCGATGGTCTGGATCGACTTCTTGGACCCGCTGTTCAGAAGGTTCTCAAGTGCCGTTTCCGGGTACTTGCTGGCATTGATCGCGTCACTCATCCGACGCTCATAGGCAGACGCTTCCTTGCGCACTTGCTCCAGGGCGCGGGTCTTGGACTCACCGATTGCAGCGTCACGGGCTTGCAGTGCGTCTCGACCGAGTTTCTTCTCACCTGCCGCAACGCCTTTTCCTGCACCCTCTGCACGCCGGGTCAAGTCTTTCAAGTTCCCCAAGAACGATTGACCGTGACCCTCGATGCCGGCTTCTTTCATCCACTCTTTGTTCTTGGGGTCGGTCAACCACCGCTCCACCTTGGCAGGATTGCCACCGAGTGCGTGCAACTGGTTGTTCACGTGCTGGGTAGCGAGGCGGCGCACCGTTTCGCTGTCACCTCCAAGTGCTTCCTTGAAGTCTTTGACCGACTGAGGGGACTTGAACAAGGTGGAGGTCACGCTCTGAGGGTCCGTGGTGTACTTGCCACGGATGTCGGAGCTGGTGCGAGTCACCTTGTCGATTTGCGAGTCGACAAAGGCTTCCATCTTTTCAGAACCTTCACGGTACGAACGCTTGGCAGCACTGCCTGCGGGTGCCCATTCGTACAGACCTTCACTGAGCATCTTCTTCATCTTCAGTGCAAGGTTCTTGTTGATTGCCTGATAGCCTTCAGGGGGTTGCCCCTTGGCGGCTTCACCAAGCTTGCGCACTACGTTGTCAATACCTCGAATGTCCAGCGGTTCCTTGGTAGTCCTAGTCTCGGGGTAAGGTTCTTCCACCTTGACCGTACGGACACCTTCGATTTCATCGAGGACTTGCTTGACCGCTTTTTCTTCCTCCGTCGTCATGGGACGTACCTTGCCCATCTCCTTCGACGGTTCCATCAGCCCCCGGATATTGTCCAGGGTTTTCTTGCCAGTGGGTGACGATTGCCAGGGGCGACCAGCAGCCTGCTCAGTGCGAGCAAAGTCGATGTACTCTGAAAACAAACGCTCGTACTCTCGAGAACGCTCACCTTGCAGATTCTCAAGACGCTGGGTCAGCACACCCATGGCATCCCGACCCAGTTCACTCGGTGGCACCGGGTTCAACCCTGACAGTTCAGCAGCGGTCGCGTTGGTTGCTTCAAGCTGGGCCTGCTTGGCTTTACTCATCTCCCCGCGCAGTGCTGAGACGCGCTGCTGCTGTTCCTGCAACTGCTGCTGGTATCGTTGCTCGATAGCACGCTTACGCTCTTCAGCACCCAGGCGGAACTGCTCACGCGAGGACTCGCTTCCCCGACGCAACGACTCACCGACTTGCGACTCGGCTTGTCGACTCGGTGCTCCACGGTTCAATACGAACTTCTCAGCAGTCCGTTCCGCAGCTCGCTCATCGATGCCCCGCAGGTACTTCCCAAGACCAGGGGTGAACCTCGCAATGTCGCCCCAGGTGGGATCGGGCAGTTTGCTGGTGAGCTTCTGCGCACCCTTTTGAGCAAGTCCTCCCCCGGGTGTGAGCATACCCCCCATCATTGCAGTCCCAGGGCCGAACCCGGCAGAACTGAGTAGCTCTTCGATGCCGCCGCCAGCGGCTCCGATAACCCCACCGGTCAGCCCGCCCGTCAACGCCCCGACGGGTCCACCAATTGATCCAATTCCTGCGCCAATGGCGACACCTGGCAATCCACCCTTGGTCATTGCACCGCTCATATCGGGGGCGTGCATTCGCTGAGGATCCCAGCCGAACGTCTCTTTGAGTTGCGATCCGACCTGACCCGTCACATCCGACGGGCGATCTTTAGGACCCATCAATGCCGGGGGATTGGGGTTCGCTTTAAGCCACTCTTCAGGCGACTGAGCACCGGAAGCGGTGGCTTCCGGTTTGCTTTGGGATGCCAGCCATTGTTCAGGACTCATTCCGCACCCTGCGCTTTCTTGTACGCGGTCCACTGCTCATCGGTGAAGCCCTGGGGACGCGAATAAGTCTTGCCGCCGACCGTGACAGTTTCTTGAATGTCTTCGCGCTTGACACCGAACTTTTGCAGCATATCGTCCCCAATGGTCTTGCGACCCCTGCGCCCTGCCGCGAGTACATCCCGAACGTCGAACGGGATGCGATCGTTCAGATCCTTCAAGTACTGTTGTTGCTGTTCCGCTTGCTGGGGGTTGGACCCTGGATGGGTGGAAAACGCTTTGCTGAGAACAGTGAGTTCCTGCTTCATCCTGGCGAGGAACATCGCGGTCGCAGGACCAGCATTGTCCCCGGATCGGGCCACTTGCTCCTTGTACGCCTCGATCAAGTGTTTCGCGCCAGAGGTGGCATAGCCGCCGCCAAGTGCCCGACTCATATTTTGGTCAAGACCCGCAACCACTTGTTGCATTTGCCGCTGGTCAGCACTGCTGAACTTGCGAGCCACTGCCGCAGTCAGCCCTTCAGTCAAGGATGACCCAGTCTTACCCGCCAAACCCGCGAACATATTCAGCGTGGTCCCAGCAGGAACGTCCGTCACGTTCAGAAGGTCAGTGCTTGCTTGCGAGAATGCCTCATGGATGTTGTAAGCACGGGTTCGATCAGCAGCGGCTCCCTTGGTTGTAGCAGGCTTGTTAGCGTTTTGAGTGGCATCCATGGTCTTACCGGGATGCTTTGCGGACGGAATCGCTTCACCGTTCTTCCTAGCGCGATCCTGCGCATCTTTGGCAGCGGCGAGCTCCATCTCCTCGAGTTGTGCGCGAGCAGTGTTCAACCGAGCCGTGACCCGTTCCGCCGCAGCTTTGGCTTGCAGTTCTTCCAGCTTGGCTTTAGATTCGAGCCTTGCCACACCCTCCTTGCTGCTACCGGCCAGGCGATCCAGAACAGGCTTGGATTGCGCGTAGGGTATGTCGAGGAAGTAGGGCACCTCGACACCAGGGTTCTGCTGCTGGAACAACGTGCGCGCAGAGTCCAGGTCACTCTGGTTCTTGATTCCACCCACGACGTTGTTGATGTACTCGGATCCTTTGCGGGCTTGCTCAGTCCGATCCTTGCCCATATCGGAAACGTGCTTCAGTGCCCCGGTGTACTGGTTGTAGTCCTTCACCAAGGCCGACATGATGTCGTTGGCGCGACCCAGCATTCCCCGTCCAGCGAACGCCTGAGCGAACGCGAGTTGATCGTCGAAGTGCCCCTGGAACGAACTGCTCAAGGCATCGACAGGACTCATCTGCGGCTGTTGCTGCGCTCCACCTTGTCCGGGCATCCCGCCTTGCCTTGGCATCCCTGTCGGGGGTGCCATACCGGGTTGACGGAACCCACCCTGGTTCAAAGCACGCTGACGCATCTGCTCCTGGACTTGCATCTCCATCGCTTGCTGACGCTTCATCACATCAAGTTCAAACCGGTTCTTTTCTTCACCCAGTTTGCTTGTCGCAACCCGTTGCATCGCGTCCTGCGTCAGGGCGCGGGTGTAGCCCATATTCACATCACCCGCAGCGAGTTGCTGCATGGTCTGAATAGGGCCGAGGAACGATCCGCCGAGGTCCATTAGAATTTACCTCCCGCCAGCAGGCCCAGCGAAGACTGCAACCCGGTCATGGACGCCATGCTTGCCATCATCTGAGCTTGCGGGTTTCCGCTTGCCAGACCTTGTAACTGGTTCACTTGGTTGTTGAAGAAGTCACCACCGTACTTCTGCAACGCGGTTGCCATGTTGCCCGACCCCATCATGCCCTGTGACGCCATGCCGCGCTGCACCGCTTCCATACCCGCAGCGTAACCCGGCATCGAAGTGATCTTGGATGGGTCGTTCATCAGACCACTCAACTGGGATGCGTACTGCGCCCGGTACGGTGCCATCCCGTCCATCTGCTTCGCCATATTACCCATCTGAAGCGATTGCCCGATCCCCAGACCGCCGGCCAGCAGGCGCATCATGTTCATCGGGGACGACATTCCACCGCCACCAGAACCGCCCATACCGCTGGTGTTTGAACTGCCCCCCATGCTGCTCATGAACTTGTCCCACCAGTTGCCCTGGTTCTCCATGGAAGTCAGCATTCCTTGCCCTTCCATGCCAGTCCCCAGGCTTGCACCCGTTGCACCTTGAGAACCAAACGCCGGCATCCAGGACTGACCCATGTCAGAGCCGAGATTCATCGCGTTACCGAGCGACCCCAGTGCGTTGCCCCAGCCGTACCCCATGCTGGACGCGGACGGGATACCGGTGGTGTCAGACCCAACCCCGGCACCCGTGAGTCCGGTGCCAAGCATTGCGATCCGACCGAGCGGGGAGTTGAGTTGTTCCTGAGATCCTTTGGAAGTCAGGTGGCTGGTGACCATCCCCGACCCAGGCAGCAGATAGTTACCAGCCAGTGATCCAGCCGACTCAACGGTATCTCGCAGGGAGGTCCAGAAACTCATCGCAAACTCCTAGAATGTCGCAATGGCGACCCTGCGCCATGTGTTCGTTGCCACGCAGATGTAAAAGTAGCTTGAATCGTAAGCGTACTGTCCTGCGGTTCCCGCCGACGCTGAAGTGGCAGGGGGTGTCGTTACAAGGGTCGTCAGTTGGTTGTACTGCGCCGCAGTGAGGTGGTAACGCTCTAGAGAACCACCCCCCTGAATACCCGTTAGATTGTTGTGCGGAATCCCGCCACCCGTGGAACCACCTGAAGCATTGACGAACTGGGTGATGTCCAGAAACCACTTCAACCAGATCGGGTTGAATTGACCCTTTCCGGTTTTCTCGTTGTTGATGACAGGATCAGCGTAGGTCGGTGGCGGGCTGAACTGAGCCATCAGAGTACCCCAACCTCGAGTTGCATCTCAAGGTATCGGAGCCTCAACGGAGTGTCACACTCATGATGGATATGATGGGAACGCCTGCGGAAAGTGCCCATTTTATCAAGCATGGGCAGTCTTTTGTCCAAATCGACCCGGCGCGGTGTAGTCCAACCCTGGTAATCGTCGTCCGAGGTGCGGATCGTGATCCAGCTCCCAGCCTGCTGGTCCGCAGCGATGTACAGACAATTCGCCACCTTGCGCTTCTTGGTGCCCGCATCCCAGTCCGGGGTGTACAGGTCAACCGGGATCGACTTGTACGACAACACACCCGCGTTGCTGTAGGTCGAGTCCTTGTAGGACGAGATATCCCAACTGTACAGGTTGTTGTCGTTGTACCCCTGCATGACAACCTTGTCAGAGCTGCTATAGGTTGACGATGAGATCAGTAAGTTGTACCCGGTGTTGTCTTGCCACTGGCTCCACAACTGTGTCGTCAGGTCATAGACCAGGGTGGTGTTGATGTCGGTAAGCGTCAGGCAATAGAACCGATGACCACCGATCTTGCCGTTCCAGGACAAGACTGTGGTGTAGTTGGACGATCCCAGGATGCGCTCGATTGAGGGGGTCGAGATCGGCTGTGCCTTCAACCCCTCCATCATGTGGACAGACAAGCCCCCAGACCGCGCCCTGGACACCCAAATCAACGTACCGTCCATGTCCTGAACGGTCCCGGCGTGTCGGCAACCCACGTTGACCTTGGCACCCTGCACGGGCGACAAAGGACTTCCCGTCGCATTGCCAGCGTCGTAGAAGACCTCAGTGCTCCACTCTTGGAACGCGATGATGTAGACAAGTTGCTTGGCGAGGAACACGCCATTGTCAGGCTCGATCTGAGCGTTGATCGAGTTCAGCACCCCCCAGGTCGAAGGATCGTTGAAGTTCGATCCCCGGATCTGCCCGGTCGGGTCCATGACGTAAATGGTGCCGTCCAGATACGCAGCACCCTTGGACAGCGAAGTCGGGAAGTTCACATCCGTCACTTGCGTGACGCTACCCGTGCCCGAGTAGTAGTACGCCTTGACCCCGTTGTGGAAGAACAGGTACTGAGGTGTTCCGAGCGTCGGGGTGAAGTTGTACACCCCATTCGATACATCCAGAGTCGGTGCAGTCAGCGCGACACCGTTCTTGAATATCTGAGTGCCCAGATCGC